>ENA-UOWO01000187-UOWO01000187.1-activated-sludge-metagenome-genome-assembly--contig:-NODE-187-length-90353-cov-21.500089_pt1 | contig 90353 bp, 86 predicted proteins | sample MGYA00238148_ERZ761564 | MGnify/ENA primary metagenome ERZ761564 (study PRJEB28885, sample SAMN05720194) | activated sludge metagenome | isolation source: Anaerobic digester | place: USA... | reverse complement strand
TCTTTAAGGTTGTCCACGGCACAGGCGAAGTTGACGAACAGATGAACAGCAAAAACATAGATGACAGAAGGGTTTATATTGACCTTGAAACAGAAACCGTGTTCAGCTGCAACACGCAGTACGCGGGGCAGTCAGTGGGCTTTAAGAAACTTGCTTTAAGGCTTGCCATTCAGAAAGCGTCGCGCGAAGGGTGGCTTGCGGAACATATGTTTGTTATGGGTGTTAAAGGGCCAAAGGGCCGTGTTTCATATTTCTCCGGCGCTTATCCTTCAATGTGCGGAAAGACTTCAACCGCAATGGTTGAAGGCGAAACCATAGTCGGCGATGATTTGGCGTACCTTAGAAACATAAAGGGAAAAGTCCACGCCGTGAATGTTGAAAAAGGCATATTCGGAATTATTCAGGATATAAGTTCCGAATCTGACCCGCTTATATGGAATGTTTTAAACACGCCGGGAGATGTTATTGTAAGCAATGTACTAAATGCCGACGGCACGCCGTACTGGCTTGGCGACAAAAGGGAAACGCCGGAAAAAGGAAAAAACTATTCGGGTGTCTGGGAAAAAGGAAAGACAGACCATACCGGAAAAGAAATTGATTTTGCCCATAAGAACGCAAGGTATTCAATAAGCCTTGAAAAACTTAAAAACTGCGATAAAAACCTGCATAAAAAAGAGGGCGTGGAGCTTAAAGGAATTATTTACGGCGGCCGCGACAGCAATACATCGGTCCCTGTGTGCCAGTCTTTCGGATGGGAACACGGCGTAATTACAATGGGCGCTTCGCTTGAATCGGAAACAACCGCCGCCACCATAGGGCAGGAAGGAAAAAGGGTTTTTAACATAATGTCAAACCTGGAATTTCTTTCCATTTCAATGGCAAAGTACCTTGAAAACTACCTTGAATTCCCTAAAACCTTAAAGTCAGTCCCGCCTATTTTCGGCGCCAATTATTTTTTAAGGGGCAAGGACGGCAAATGGTTAAACGGAGTAAAAGACAAAAAAGTATGGCTTAAATGGATGGAATTAAAGGCAAACGGGGATGTTGACGGAATACAATCTCCTGTCGGTGTGCTTCCCAGATATGACATACTTAAAAAATTATTTAAAGACCTTTTAAATAAAGAGTACACGCTTGAAAATTACAACGAACAGTTTATGATCCGCGTGCCTGAAAATATTGCCAAGATGGACAGGATTATAGCGGTTTATAAAAACGTGAAAGGGACGCCTGCAAAGGTGTTTGAAGAGCTTGAAGCACAGAAGAAAAGGCTTATGGAATTAAAAGCCGCCAAAGGCGATTACGTCACGCCCGATAAACTTTAATTAATACATAAACAAAAAGGCCGGCAGAAATGCCGGCCTTTTTTATTTGAAATATTTTGATTTTGTTTTGGTAGACGCGGGTCTTTAGCCCGCGGCAGTTTTAGTTAGTTTAGTTTTGTTTTTGTCCTGGTAGGCGCGCCTTTTAAGGCGCGGCAGTTGATTTGATGTTTGTTTCTACTTCCGTCCATCCGTGAATCCGTGCTTCCATCCCTCGGCCTTACAGGGGCCGGGTGTATTTTTTCAGCACGCGCCGTCCCCTAACACTTGCGCTCGTAAACTCGCGCAAGCCCGGGGATTTCCGCTTCGCAGGCTCGCTCCAACTGGGTAGGCAGACAAATTTGAAATCAACAGGTATGTTAATTTATTGGCAGTCGTGAGCCCGCGTTATGTATGTGTATGCCGTCCCCTAACACTTGCGCTCGTAAACTCGCGCAAGCCCGGGGATTTCCGCTTCGCAGGCTCGCTCCAACCGCAGCATTAAACAGCCCCTGCCGCAAATATACTATGCTTGCGCGGCGCATCCTGAAAAAACACACCCAACCCCTGTAGGTGTTATTCAGATTTTCTAATTTCTAATCTCAATGTTTAGCGTTACTTCCGTCCCTCGGCTTTACCTGGGTTTGTTGTGTGCAGTGGTAGGCGCGTCCTTTTAGGGCGCGGCAGTTGATTTGATGTTTGTTTTTACTTCCGTCCCTCTGTCCCTCTGTGCATCCGTCCCTCTTATTCTAAAAAACCTTGAATTTCTTTACCTTTTTTATAAACAAATCCCAGTGGTCCTGAAAATCCCAGTAAGTGCCGCCAAAAAATGTGGTGCCTTCTTTGATGCTGGTGCGGAAATCTTCAACAGTTTTTCCTTTAAAAAGGGTGTAAGCGTCGCCAACGCCTTCAAAGGAATGGCTGTCAGAGCCGCCTGTAACAGGAAGTTTCCAGAATTCCTTGTTAATTTTTGCGGCCTTGCCGTCTGTTATTTTTCCGGCAATCGCGGGGTTTAAAAGTTCAACAGCGTCAAAATAAACAAGCGGGTCCTTATGGTCAATTACGGTTTTAAAGGCCTGTTCTCCCACGGACGTTGTAAGCCAGCTTAAAGGGTGGGGGACAACAACAATACCGCCCTGGCCGTGGATTGATTTAATTGTGTCTATCAGCGAAGTGTACCTTCTTATCCTTTTTTTCATAAAAAGCCCTATAAGGTGGCCCTTTAAAGTGCTTACTTCCTCGCCTACTATTACCTGTACCCTGTAATTTTTTTTAAGTGCATATTCCTGCGCCGCAATGCCGCCTTTTATCTGGTCGTGGTCGGTCACGCCTATTATGGAAAGGTCTGTGTGGTGTTCCACATAATCCACAACTTTTTCAGGGGTGTTAACCGCGTCGCTTGCCGTGGTGTGAAGGTGGGTGTCTGCTTTGCTGTAACCTGTAAGGTGTTCCTGTTTTATGAATTCCATGTGTTTGTCAACCGCGTAGCCGTGAGGCGGGTGCTGCGTTAAAAATGTGTTTTTCTTTTTTGACATTTAATCTCCTTTTTATTATAAGCGGTTCTGTTTTATTTCCAGAACCTGCGGAACATATACCACTGTTCCGGATGGGCGGATACAAGTTTTTCCGCGTGCTTCATTATTTCCTGCGTTATTGACTGCAGGTCGGAGTTTGCATCGCCGGTTACATTATACTCTATAATTTCTCCCGGGTTGCCGTAAAACTTTTCACCTTCCCTTACAACGCATCCAAGCATTAAAGCCGCGCCTGTTTTTAAGGCAAGCCTTGCTGCAAAAGAAGCCACAAAAGTTTTTCTTCCAAAAAATTGAACTTCAACGGCGCCTTTTTCTGAAGGCAAAACAGGCCTGTCCACAAGCACGTTTAATATTCCGTTGTTTTCCAGGCAGCGGTAGGCGTCCTTTAAATTTTTGTTGGGCAGCACGATATTAATGCCGTATTTGCCGCGTGTTTCCTGTATAAATTTTGAATAGCCTCCGCCCAGGTCATCGGCAACGGCCCAGACATTGCCGTAATGCGATGAAATTGTAAGCCCGGCAATGTCCCAGTTTGAAAAATGAAGGGTGCACATTATCACGCCTTTTTCTTTTTTTAAAGCCTCATCCAGCTTTTCTTTTCCCCTTATGTCAGGAATCAAACCTTTTTTCACCATTTTATTCAAATACAAAAATTCCACGTTAAACATGGCGTAATTTTTTAAATTGGCGTCAATTATTCCCTTAAGTTCATCCGCAGACGGCGCGCTGCCGGTTTTTTTTGAAAGCACAATACCGTAATTTTCTTTTACGTTATTGTATTTTTCTTTCCAGAAGAAAAATATGATTTTGGTAATGTAATATGAAATAGCGTAAAGTATTTTTATGGGTATAAGCGTTATTAACGATGTAAAAAAGACAAGTATGTAATACATCACACGGACACCTTTTTAGGACAACGGTTTTTTTCCCATATTGTTTTATAAAATTCCAGGTTTCTTTTGGCTATTTCCGGCCACGCGTGGCGTTTGGCTTTTATCCTTCCGCGGGCGCCAAGTTCAAGCATAACGGGTTTTTTTGTTATAAGAAGCTCCAGCTTCTGGGAAAGGTCATGGACATCGCGCGGCCTGGCAAGCAGGCCGTCGTCCATGTTTGAAACCACATCATTGTATCCGCTTATGTTAAACGCCACGACAGGCACGCCGGCTGCCATTGCTTCCAGCAGCACAATGCCGAAACTTTCGCCAAAAAGCGCGGGAGAGCAGTATATCTGCGCTGTCCTGTAATATTTAGGCAGGTCTTCGGTTGAAACAAACCCTTCAAAAAAAATATCTTTTATCGCGTGTTTTTTTATGTATTTCTGAAGCTGCGGCATTAAAGGGCCGCGCCCGACGACAATAAGCCTTATGTTAGAATGTGTTTTTTTAAGTTTTTCATACGCTTTTATAAGGTAAATAAGGCCCTTTCTTTTTTCTATCCTGCCCGTAAAAAGGATGTTAATCATGGAATCGTTAAATTTTTCTATTTTATCGCCCGCGGGGGCAAAACGCGATGTTGAAACGCCGTTTGGTATTATCTCTATTTCAGTACCGTCAAAATACCTGGATATGCTGCTTTTTGCCGAAGGGGAGACCGCTATTTTCCCGTGAATTTTTTTCCATAAAGGCGAAAGGAATATTTTTCCCGCCCTGTAATAAATGTTAGAAGTGAAATTGGCGTGAAAAGTGGCTATGTTAACGGCGCCGGAATGTTTGATAATCTCATGCGATAAAAAAGGGACAAACGGCTCCTGAAAATGTATTATGTCAAAGTTATTTTCATCCAGCGCTTTTTTAATTTCTGTTTTATCGCGCATAAGGATAATTCTGCCCGTGGAACCGTTTACGGTTATCGGGTACCCGCGGCCTATCCTTATAACGTCTTCTTCGTCCTGCGATACGCCGTCATTAAAACGCGATGTGATTACTTTTACGTCATATCCCAGCTTCTGGTATTCTTTTTTCAGGTGGTAGACGTATTCCTGAACCCCGCCGTAAAGCGGGTAATAATAAGGCGTGACTATGGCAATTTTTTTAAAAGTATCGGGCATATGTTCTCTTTTTGTAATATTTTTAACAGCGGTTTATTATAAATAAAATAAATATTTATGTATAGGTTTTGTTTTTAAGCATCCAAGTGTCAAAGCCTCTGATATTATTCCAGCCATACCTTCTGCAGCATGCACCACTGCGACGGGTCCTGTTTTAAAACAGCTTCAAATTTTGAAACAAGTTCTCCTGTAATTTTTTCCTCGTTTTCAGGGGTTCTTGCCAGTTTTTCGTTGTTTATCAGGGTATTATCCCAAAACACAGAGTATTTTAAAGGATTGTCAGGGAGGCGTTTAAATACTCCAAAAAGTATCGGAGCCCCTGACATAAGCGAAAGTTTGGCCGGCCCTGACGGGATATAAGCTTTTTTTCCGAAGAACAGGGGATTAAAACCTGTTTTTTCAAGGTCCCTGTCAGATACAAGCACAAGTATGCCGCCTGATTTTAAAACCCTTAACATAGCCTTAACATCCGTGGATTTTATGACGTTCATGCCCCAGCTGCTTCTTGTTTCCGTGAACCATTTGTAGGCGCCGCCTGACAGCTCTTCCACAACCACCGTGACTTTACCGGGGAAAAAGTAAGACAGTATGGCTCCGCCTAAGTCCCAGTTGCCATAGTGCATTGTGGTTACTATCATGGGCGCGCCTTTATCAAGATTCTGTTTAACGGACGCCGCAAGCGGTTCAAAAGATTTCATGTCAAAACTTTCCGCAAGTTTCTTTTTGTCTTTAAAAAGGTCAAAGTAATACATGGCGTAATTCCGGTAATTCTGCCAAAGAGTTTTACTGTCAGGATTTTTTCCGGTTATGCGGCTTAAATTTTGTTTAAGCGTCTCTTTTCTGGGGCCTCCTGCCAGAAAAGCAAAATAAGCTATAAGGCTGAAAAAAAAATATCCCGCTTTACGCGGGATATTTTTTAACAGCATGCCTGTAAATTTAAGCAGGCGGTACATTTATTTCTTCTTTGAAGATTTTTTTACCGCTTTTTTCGCGGATTTCTTTACTGATGTCTGTTTGCTGTCCACAAATTTCTGGACCATCTGTTTTGCTATGTTGTCGTCGTACTGAACAGGGGGCGTCTTCATGAAGTAAGCCGAAGGCCCTTCAAGGATTCCGCCTATCTTTTTATCAAGCGCTATTTTGGCGCAGCGCACCGCGTCAATAATAACGCCGGCGCTGTTGGGCGAATCCCAGACTTCCAGCTTTAATTCAAGGTTCAAAGGGACGCCGCCGAAGTTTTCGCCTTCCATCCTTATGTGGCACCATTTGCGGTCCTTAAGCCATGGGATGTGGTCAGAAGGCCCCACGTGCACGTCTTCTTTGCTGTCAATGTCGTTCTGCATTGCTGACAAAACAGCATTTGTTTTTGAAATCTTTTTTGAATACAGGCGTTCGCGTTCAAGCATGTTTTTAAAGTCCATGTTGCCGCCAAAGTTAATCTGATAGGTGCGCAGTATGTTTACGCCCCTGTCGCCGAAAAGCTGGGTTAAAACCCTGTGAACTATCGTGGCGCCGACCTGTGATTTGATGTCATCGCCGATAATAGGAATTCCGGCTTTCTTGAATTTCTCGGCCCATTCCGGCTTTGAAGCGATGAAAACCGGGATGGCATTTACAAACGCGCATTTTGCCTCAAGCGCGCAGTTGGCATAATACTGTACAGCTTCTTCGGACCCTACAGGCATGTAGCTTACAAGCACGTCCACTTTCTTTTCCTTTAATACCTTTGCCACATCCACCGGAATTTCGTCTGATTCTGTAACAACTTCCCTGTAATACTTGCCAAGGCCGTCCAGTGTCGGGCCCCTCATGCATTTCACACCGGTCTTTTTCATCTTAGCGAATTCAATGGTGTTGTTGGGAAGGGCTTCCAGCGCGTCCTTTACGTCTTTGCCGACCTTATTGCTGTCCACGTCAAAAGCCGCGACAAGTTCAATGTCGCGCACCCTGTATCCCCCAAGGTTGGCGTTCATAAGTCCGGGGATAAACGTGCTGTCCTGTACATCCCTGTAAAACTCCAGCCCCTGCATAAGGGACCAGGCGCAGTTGCCTAAACCTGCAATTGCCATTCTGATCTTTGCCATCTTTCTCCTCCTGAAATTTCTATGAATTTAAATATGTTTTGCCTGTTCGTTGACAAGCAAAAACCGCTGAATAACCGTTACTATGGATAAAACAGCCATAATCCACAGCGCCGGGACCGCCTGATTAATTAAAAGCCCAAGTAAAATTACAACCATACGCTCCGGGCGCGTAAAAATTCCGCCGGAACAGTCTATTTTCAGCCCGCCCGCGCGCGCCCGTAAATAGCTTACAAGGAAAGATGAAAACACGACAACATAACATAAAATCACAGCTGTTTTATCCGGCACTTCAAGGTTCAGATAATACATTAGAAGAGCCAGGTAAAGGGCGCCTTCTGATATCCTGTCGGTCACGGAATCAAGAAATCCGCCGAATTTTGATTTCTGGTTGGTATATCTGGCAAGGGAGCCGTCTATCATGTCAAAAATGCTGGCAAATATAATAACCAAAGCGCCCCATACAAAAAATCCCTTATATATAAGGAAAGCACCTGCTAAATTAATAATAAGCCCAACCCAGGTGATAAAATTGGGTGTAATATGCAATTTATTTAAAAGTACAAGTAAAGGCACCATTGCATTTTCAAAGAACTTTTTCAGGCCGTCCCTGGCTGCTTTGTATCCCATTGTTATAAATTCTCCCTTTTTAGTAAAACAGTAAATATATATCACTTTTAAAGGGGGATGTCAAGGGGAACGGAGGCTGGGCAGCTGGGCAGCTGGGCAGCTTAGTAACATGGTTTGGTATTGGTAGGCGCGGGCTTTAGCCCGGGGCAGTTGATTTTTTTTCATTTCGTTTTGGTAAACATCTACACCTAAACCTGAATCAACTGCCGCACCTTAAAAGGTACGCCTACCAGATCCAAACCGATCTTCCGGACTTTCGTCTTTGCCCAGCTGCTTAGCCGCCCAGCCGCGTCTTTACAGCCATTCCTTCCGTCCTTCTGTGCATCCGTCCCTCCAGTTTTACAGGGGTTGGGTATATTTTTTCAGTACGCGCCGCAAATTGGTAATCTTGTATTCAAATAAACTTGAAATCATCACTTAGATTAACGTCATTGGCAATCGGGAGCTCGTGTCATATACGAATATGCCGGCGCGGAATTTAACCGCCTTTGCCAAATACATAGTATATTAGAGCGGCGCATACTGAAAAAATACACCCAACCCCTGTATTGTTTCTGTTCTTCCAATTTTCGAATCTCGAATTTTCGATATATGTTTTTACTTCCGTCCCTCTGACCCTCCGACCATCTGTACATCTGTCTTTAAATATCTTGCTTTTTTCCTCTTTTGGCATATAATTTAAAACATCTTTTAATTTAATGGAGGAAAAAACATGCCACCCGGTGCGACAATTTTTGGTATAGAAACCACAGAATTCATATTTTGGGCGCTTTTCGTGCTTCTTACAATAGGGGAAATACTTGTTGTCTTTGTTTTTAAACTTCCAAAAGAAAACGTGGTGCGCGACTGGGTTGAACCGGCGTTTGAAGCCATAATAATAGCAATTGTAATCCGCACCCTTTTTATCCAGGCTTTCCGCATACCCTCCTCCTCCATGGAGGATAATTTACTGATAGGCGACCATATCATTGCCAATAAATTCGTTTACGGAACGTACCTGCCGTGGAAGGACGACACCACAGCCAGATTTGCCGACCCCAAAAGGGGCGAAGTTATAATTTTCAGGTATCCGGAAGACCCCCGTTTTATGTTCATAAAAAGGTGCATGGGGCTGCCCGGCGATACCATAGAGATGAAAGATAAAGTCCTGTACATTAACGGCAAAAAGATGGAAGAAAACTACGTGTATCACAAGGACATGAAAATATTTCCGGGGTTTATGTCGCCGCGCGACAGCTTTGGCCCTGTCACTGTACCGCCGGACAGCTACTTTATGATGGGCGACAACAGGGACAACTCTTCAGACAGCAGGTTCTGGGGATTCCTGCCGCGCAAGAACATACGCGGAAAAGCGTGGATAGTTTACTGGCCGCCCACAAGGTGGAAAGCAATTAAACATCTTAAACTTGATGAACAGGCAAAAACGGCTGAAACAGCCGCACCGGCACCCGCGGTTAAATAATCAGCCGCGTAAAAGCCTGAAATCATGAACAATAACACCGGGCTGTATGTCCACATACCATTCTGCGTTCAAAAATGCGGCTACTGCGATTTTTATTCCTGCGACGATAAATTCTACATTATTGACGATTACACAGAAGCGGTTATAAAAGAATTAAAATATTACAAAAACAAATATGAAATTGAATTTTCCACGCTTTTTATCGGCGGCGGCACGCCCACTGTGCTTACCGAAAAACAGCTGGACGCGCTTTTTACCGGAATATACTCCCTTTATCCAAAAAAGAACTTTAAGGAAATAACCATAGAGGCAAACCCTGAAACCATAACAGAAAAAACCGCAAAGGTGCTTGCCGCAAACGTCAACAGGGTAAGCATGGGCGCGCAGAGTTTTGATGATAATATTTTAAAAACGCTTGGCCGCGTGCACAACTCTGATAAAATAAAAGAAGCTTTTGCCATACTGCGCGGGAATAATATAAATAATATCAATCTTGACCTTATGTACGGCATTCCGGGGCAGAATGTATCAATGGTAATATCCGACATTGAAGAGGCGTCATCAATGGGAGCGGAGCATATTTCGTTTTATATGTTCACGCCGTATCCGGAAACTCCCACGGGAAAATTAATTGAAAGCGGCGGCTTAAAAATGCCGTCTGACGATGACATAACCGATATGTTCATAACAGGCGCGGGTTTTCTGGAAGGCAATGATTACATGCAGTATGAAATAGCCAATTTCTGCAAACCCGGAAAAGAATGCGTTCATAACCTTAATTACTGGGATTCAGGTAAATATATCGGAATCGGCGCGGCTGCCGCGTCTTATTTTGACGGGCTAAGGTACGTGAATTTAAAAAATATTGAAAATTACATAAAACAGTTGAAAAAGAATGACGACCCGGCGGAGACAAGCGAAAAAATAACGCCGGATATGGAATTGAAAGAATTTATAATGCTTAAATTAAGGACCGTGCAGGGGATAAACAAAGCGGATTTTAGGGAAAGATTTGGTTATGATTTTGACGGGCGGTTTGGTAAAATTATTGAAAGGCCGCTTAAAGGCGGGCTTTTGACAGACAGCGCGGATGCCATAGCGCTTACAAGAAAAGGCATGCTGGTTTCCAATACCGTAATTGCCCTGTTTTTTTAGTTAAAGTTTAAAGGAGCCCAAAGTTGGACGAAAAAGAAACGGTGCTTGCAAAGTGCAAAAGCGCCAAAAAAGCTTCCAGAGAGCTTGTAAAGTTCAGCACAGCCGATAAAAACCGCGCGCTGTCCATGATAGCTGACGGCCTGGATAAAAACCGCGCCGCTATTAAAGAGCAGAACAATATTGATTTGGCCAACGGCAAAACAAAAGGGCTGTCAGAAGCTTTTCTTGACAGGCTTGCCTTAAATGACAAAAGAATAGATGAAATGATAAAAGCGTTAAATGACGTGATTAAGCTTCCTGACCCTGTGGGCGAAATAACATCAACAGAGATAAGGCCCAACGGCTTAAAGATACAAAAAATAAGAATGCCTCTTGGCGTCATAGGGATAATTTTTGAATCCCGCCCCAATGTCTGCGTGGAAGCGGCGTCCTTAACCCTAAAATCCGGCAACGCGGTTATCTTAAAGGGCGGCTCTGATGCCATTAATTCAAATATATGCCTGACAGGAATAATTAAAGAAGGTATTAATAAAGCCGGCCTTCCCGAAGGCGCGGTTGAAGTGATAGAATCCACAGGCAGGGAAGCCGCGGCGCATCTTGTAAAGATGAAAGATTATATTGACGTGATAATACCCCGCGGCGGCTACGGGCTTATTAAGTTCATAGAGGAAAATTCGCTTATACCCGTTATCAGGCATGACGCGGGAATATGCCACACTTACGTTGATGAATCGGCCGATATTGATATGGCGGTAAAGGTGTGTTTTAACGCCAAAGTGCAAAGGCCAAGCACATGCAATGCAATGGAAACGCTGCTTGTAAATTCAAAGATAGCGGATAAGTTTCTGCCTTTAATGGACGCGGAGTATGTAAAGGCAAAAGTGGAGCTGCGCGGCGATGAAAGGACAAGGGACATCTTAAAGAACATAAAGGAAGCCACGGAGCACGACTGGATAACCGAATATAATGATTTGATACTTTCTATTAAAATAGTGGACACTATTGATGAAGCAATAGAGCATATCAACACATACGGCTCGCACCATTCTGACGCTATAATAACGCGGGATAAAGAAGCTTCTGCGCGTTTTTTAAATGAAGTGGATTCAGCCGCGGTATACGTGAACGCTTCCACAAGGTTCACGGACGGAAACGAATTCGGGCTTGGCGCGGAAATGGGAATTTCCAACCAGAAACTGCACGTAAGGGGGCCTTTGGCGCTTTTGGGGCTTACGTCGGAAAAATATATAATCACGGGCAGCGGTCAGATACGTGGATAAGGCAAAAAAAGTCGGTATTTTTGGCGGCACGTTTAATCCGCCGCACATCGGACACTACCTGCTTGCCAAAGACGTAAAAAAACAGTTTAACCTGGACAAAATATTTTTTGTGCCTTCATACCTTCCGCCGCACAAGGACCACGCGGGTATTATTGATTCCGGTCACAGGGAAAAAATGACCCAGCTTTTAATTTCCGGTGATCCGGATTTTATGATTTCCGAATACGAAATTAAAAAACAGGGCATATCATATTCAATAAACACGGTTAAATATTTTATGACGGAATTTCCGGGCAAGGAATTCTTTTTTATAACGGGTTCCGACGCGTTTTATTTCATTGAAACATGGAAAGAATATAAGGAACTTATAAAACTCATTAAATTTATCATCTTTGAACGCGCTGATTTTTCAAAAGAAAAGGTTGTAAAAAAACACCCTTTTGCGGCGCAGATGCTTTGGGCAAAAACGCATCTTATAGACCTTTCCGCTTCTGAATTAAGGGCGCGCATCAGGTTTGGCGCAAATATACAGGAAGAAGTTGGCGGGGCTGTTTGGGAATATATTGATAAGAATAAGCTTTACAGGCAGGAAGCGTAAGTTAAATAAAACCGGAGGCAGGATGAAAAGGATTATATTTATCATATCGCTTATTCTTGCCGTTATTCCGTTTTGTTGCGCGGCAGAACAGCAGGAACCGGTACTGGAACACATAATATTTAAAGATTATCCTGCCATGGGCGGGGCAATAACTGAAAATCCTTTAAAAACAACTTTAATTTTGGGCGGTATTGCCGGGACAACCGCGCTGCTTATAAATAATGACCTTTGGTTAAGCAAAGGAATAAGCAAATATCACGATAAAACAAAAGACACAATATTTGACATAGCAAATTATGGCGGCGACGGGCTTTCCATAATGGCCGCGGCTGCGGTTTTTTACGCGCTGGACAGCCCGCGTGAAAAAGAATTTGGCGCCAAACTTCTTGAAGGGCTGGCAGTATCCGGGCTTACCGGATATGTTGTAAAAACACTTGCGGGAAGGGAAAGGCCTTCGCAGACAGAAAATCAGTTCAGCTTCTGGCATGTTTCATTTTCGGATATGTCATTTCCTTCAGGCCATACATCCACCGCTTTTATGTGGGCGACAATGGTGCCGGAACATTACGGAAGATGGCTTTATTTTATAACGTATCCGGCCGCGGCAACGGTTGCGGCCGCGCGCGTTTACAAGCAGAAGCACTGGGTGTCTGACACATTCGCGGGCGCCGCGCTTGGAATTTTTTCCGCTTTTGTCGTGGATGAACTGCATGACAGGCTTAACGCGGAAATAGCTGTTGAACACGGTTATGGGATTAATTACATGACTATGAAGTACAGGTTTTAAATAATGTTTTTACAGGGCGGAAAATGAAAAAAATTCTGTTAACGCTTGCCGCTGTTATTTTAACGATTCCTTATTTTTGCGCGGCAGAGGAAAAAAAATCAGGCGATTTTGTAACGCTTACCGACGTTCCTTCCACCCTTGTATACCCAAGTTTCTGGCACACGCCGTTTGGAGTGCACAGAGGCACCCCTTTCTGGCTTAAGGTTTTTCTTGGCAACAAAACTTATTTTTCAGACCCGCAGGACACTGCGTGCACAAAAATGCTTGCGGATTACGGCGGGATAAACCCCGGCAAGGACGACTGGCAGCTTTCGGCGTTCGGGGTTAATTCAGGGCGCGGGGAGATAATTTACAACGTATCAATGAGCGGCCTTGCGGTATTTGGCAACTCCGGCGCGGGCGAAGGCGAATTCAACAGGCCCACCGGCATTTCGTGCAATGAATACGGCGATGTGTATGTGGCTGACACCGGCAATAACAGGATAGTAAGGCTTTATTACAAGGACGGAAAATTAAGGTTTATCAGGAATATCGGAAAAGCCGGCTCCGGCGACGGGGAATTCAACAGGCCGCTGTATGTGGAAATGGATTCTTCGGGCAAGCTTTACGTGTCTGACAACGGCAATAACAGGATACAGGTGTTTTCCAAGTCAGGCGGATTTTTGTATTCAATAGACCAGACAAAAGGCATATCCAACCCGCGCGGCATATGCGTGGTTGACGAGAACCAGAGATACCTTGGATACAAGCAGAACTGCATATACGTGATAGACGGCTATTTTAACAGGCTGCAGAAATTTGATTTAAACGGGAACATAGTGCGCGGCGTAAGGGTGGATGAAAAACTTGGAAGAAAGGTTGTCCTGACCACGCTTGACTATGACTATTACGGAAATTTATACCTTGTGGATTATTTTAATTCGCAGGTGCATAAATTTTCGCCTGACCTTGCGTATATCACATCTTACGGCTCTTACGGCACGGACGATTATAAATTTGAAAAGCCCACGGGCATTTCCATATACAGGCATTACGGGCAGGTGATAGTGTCAGATAAAGAATCCGCGCAGTACTTCTGGATAGGCAGCGACGTGACAAATTTCCGCGTGGCAAGGATACAGGCGGTGCCGCCGGTAAACGCCCTGCAGTTTGATTTTTTTCTGACGGAGAAAAGTTTTGTGACGATGGAAATAGAGCTTGATAAGGACAAGAAAATAACGGTCTGCAAAAACATACAGCTGGAACAGGGTGAAAATTCCATTTCCTGGGAAATCCCCCCGGAATACGTCCCGCTTATCCTGCCGGGTCAGAAGTACACCACAAATGTAAGGGTTATGGCCACGTACTCCTCCTACCCGCATATTGAAAAGGTGGCAAAAGCGGAGTTTGTTTATTAATTTCATATTTAATTATGATTTGATGTAATATAAAAATTTGCAGGGGAAATTTAAGGTTTGTTTTAAGGGAGATATTTTGCATCTAAACGGGAGAATAAAAAACACCATGGATGATAATAAATTTGTTAATAGATTATGCTTAATATTTCAAAAATTGGGGTATAAGAAAAATAGAAATATGTTTATTAAGTATTTACTCAATGGAGTAATTACTTTTTTTTTGAATATATCGAAAAAAGATTGCTCTGCAAGTATAAAGATAGGAATGAACTGTTTAAAAGACTTTAAGAGAACAGATATTTATGTAAAGAAATTTGATATTTGGTTTCAAATAGGCGAGGATGTTTGTAAATATTTTGAATACGAAGAATTAATTAATGAGTTAATATTGAAATATGATAATAATAATTTTATTATAGTCGAAGAATATATAAAAAACACAGATGCAAATATGATTAGATTTATTGAAAATAAAATATTATTGAAGAATGCTATTGAAGAAGGGCGTTTTGATGGTGTCAATATATCTAAACGTTTGATGATACGTCTGGGAGTTAACAATAAGAAAAATCCTTTTGTTGATTTTAATGAATTTGTCAGTATTTGTATGAAAAAAATGAATGTGTTCCTGAAAAATAACTCTTATAATTATTTATATAAGCAGAAAAAATACTTTAACTTTGAGATATACTTTACCAACAATCAATCGAGAATACTAAAGATTGAGTATGACGAAGAAAGCAAGAGGTTAGATATGATAATAATTAAATCTAAATTTGGAAAATTTCCAGTTGGTTCAAATGATAATGTTAAATGGTTTAGTTGGAATGTATATCAGGAATATAAAAAAAATTATGAATTTTTAAAAAACGGAAGAATGTTTCGTTTAAGAAAAAAGCAACTTGTCTTATGGTTAAATGAATTAATAACTTCTATTATGGATGAAATTGCATTTTTTAATAAAGAGGATGCATATGTATGGAAGAAAATAGAAAGAAAAACGCTTAAGAACAGAGAGGATAACGATATTAGATTTTTATTTTAGTTAATTATTTATATAAAAAAAGTACTTGGTGCCGGACTTTAAAAGTAGAAAATAGAACCACATTTTTTTTTGATTTAGAGGAACAAAAACAGAAAAGTTAATTATTATCCGGGCGAGATAGGGCAGATAAGAAAAATTACAGATTGACCGAAGCGGAAAAAGCGGGAAAGACCCGCGTATGCCAAACCTAAACAGCCCCTTTAACCTTCCGCTCTTCCTTCCGTCCATCTGTGCATCCGTCCCTCTGTCCCTCGGGTTCTTACCTCCGACCCTCCGACCATCTGACCTTCCGTCCCTCGTGTCTTAACGTTATTGACTTTCCGTCGCATAATCTGTATAATTGTCCAAAGCATTTTTTGCTTATTTTTGACTTTGTATTTATGTTAATTGGTGTAAATACAGGGAAAAATTATATTCCAGAACAGTTTGGAGGGATAATTTTAAATGGCTGAAGTATCAATAAAGGAAAACGAAAGCTTAGACGACGCAATGAAGCGCTTTAAGAAAAAAGTGCAGGATGCCGGCATTCTTCAGGAAATGAAGAAAAGGGAGTATTACGAACCCCCGTCAGTAAGAAAAAAACAGAAGATGTGGGCCGCCAGCAAAAAACGCAAGAAAAAAAGGCCTATAAAGAAATGAGCTTAAACGAAAAACTGGCACAGGATTTAAAAGAGGCCATGAAGGCGAAAGATGAAACCAAAACCGCGGTCATAAGGCAGATTAAGACCGCTGTCATGAACGCGGAAATAAAGTCAAAAAAAGAGATGACGGATGACGACATCGTCTCCGTCATCTTCTCTTTATCCAAAGCCCACAACGAATCCATTGAAAGCTTCACAAAGGGCAACAGGCCCGAACTTGCGGAAAAAGAAAAACAGGAACTTGAAATCATAATGTCATACCTTCCCAAACAGTTAACGGATGATGAATTAAGGGAAATTGTCAAAGAGACAATCGCGGCGGTAAACGCGCAGTCAGCCAAAGAAATGGGAAAAGTGATGGGAGCCGTAATGCCAAAGGTAAAAGGCAGGGCAGACGGCACAAAAATAGGTGTTATTGTCAAAGAGTTCCTTAAATAAATTGAAGTTAAGAAAAATCAAAGCTGATTTTTACCTTCAGAATTCTGTAAGCGCGGCCAAAGCGCTTCTTGGAAAATATCTGGTGCGCAGGCAGGGAGCATCTGTTATGGCCGCGAAAATAGTGGAAACCGAAGCCTACAGGGGGAAGAATGATCCCGGAAGCCACGCGTTTGTAAAACGGACACCCAGAAACGAAGTCATGTTCGGGCCGCCGGGGCGCGCTTACGTTTACTTCTGCTACGGAAACCACTACCTTTTTAACATAGTCACGGAACCTGAAGGCACGGCAGGCGCCGTCCTTATAAGGGCTGTTGAACCCGTGGCGGGAATTAAAAGGATGAAAAAAAACAGGGGTGCGGAGGGTATAAACATTACCAACGGGCCGGCCAAGTTTACTCAGGCAATGGCCATTGGCAGGGAGCAGAACCGGACAGACCTGACAAAAAATGAAATATACGTCTGTGATGGGCAAAAGGAAAAGTTTGGCATCGTGTCCAAAAGCAGGATAGGGATAAAGACAGGCCTTGATTTAAAGTGGAGATTTTACATAAAGGGAAACAGCTACGTTTCAAAACCATAACGCGGAGGCACTTATGAAACTTACCGAAATATACAAAACAGCCGTTGAAACAGGAATAAAAAACGACCCGCGCGGCGCCGCGGCTGTAAACGCCATCCTTAAGGAAAAAGCAAAAAAATACTCTGAAATGTCCCCAAAACAGAAAAAAAATTATGACATGGAAAAATTATCCAACCCTTATTCCGATTCCAGGATACTTCACGACGCGGGCAATGACATAAAAACCGTGATTGTGGGGATAGACATGGAAGTGCCGGAACTGCTTATGGCTGACAGGCTTAATGAAAAAGGTATGAAAATAGACGCTGTAATCGCCCACCACCCCGAAGGGTGCGCCATGGTTAATTTTTATGAAGTGATGTCCATGCAGGCGGATATTTTTAACAGCTTTGGCGTCAATATAGCGGCTTCTGAAGCGCTTCTGGACAAAAGAAAAAAAGAAGTGGGGGAGCGGGTAAGCGCGGGCAATCATTACAGGGTGCAGGACGCGGCAAAACTTTTGAATATTTCCATGATGAACATGCATACGCCGGCTGATAACAGCGTTGTAAAACACCTGCAGAAAAGGTTTGATTCCGAAAAACCAAAAAAAGTATCTGACATCATAGATATGCTTATGGAAGAACCCGAATACAGCGCTTACGCGAAAAGGGGCAACGGCCCGGAAATACTTGTAGGCAATAAAGAACGCTCTGTAAAAAAAGTCATGGTGGATATGACGGGCGGCACCGAAGGGCCCAAAGAAATTTATGAAAAGGTGGCGTCAGCGGGCGTTGACACAATAGTGGGCATGCATTTTTCCGCGGACCATAAAAAAGAACTTGAAAAAGCAAACTTAAACGTTGTTATAGCCGGGCATATTTCATCTGACGTGCTTGGAATGAACATAGTTCTGGATGCCATAGAAAAGAAATGCGGAAAACTTAATGTAATTGAATCATCCGGCTTTTTAAGGTTTAAGCGCGGGTGAAAATAGTAATAGACGCGGACGCGCAGCCGTGCAGAAAAGAAATTATTAATCTGGCTAAAGCGCGCGGCATAAAAGCGGTATCGGTAATGAGTTACGCGCACCACACGGCAAAAGAGGACGGCGAAGAAATAATAAACGTTGAAAGCGAACCACAGGCCGCTGACATAAAGATAATGAACATAGCGCAGCCGGGCGACATAGCAATAACGCAGGACAGCGCGCTGGCGTACGTGCTGCAGGGCAAAGGCGTAATTACGATAAACAGCCGCGGTTATCTGCTTGATTCGGACACGGCGCGCGGCGCCATGGAAGCCGCGTCAAAGGCCAAGAAATCGCGCAGAAAGAAAACAGGAAAAATAAGAATTAAAGGCCCGCATGCTTTTACGGATGAGGATAAAAACAGGCTTTTAACCGCTGTGGAAAAGGCAATAACGGGTTCACACATATGATACCGCCCGAAAAGATAGAGGATATAAAAAGCGCAAGCGACATAGTTGAAGTGCTTTCCGAATATCTGGAACTTAAGAAGTCGGGGAGCAATTTTAAGGCAAGGTGCCCTTTTCACGGCGAAAAGACCGCTTCGTTTATGGTCAGCCCTGACAAGCAGATATTTCACTGCTTTGGCTGCGGCGCGGGCGGAAATGTTTTTACGTTCATTCAAAAACAGGAGAACCTGAATTTTGTGGAAGCGGTAAGGCTTCTTGCAAGGCGCTCCGGCATACAGATAGAAGAGCAGCAGTACACTGGCGGCAAGTTTGACGAAAAAGAAAAAATTATCGCCATAAACAAAGCCGCGCTGGAATATTTCCGGGAAAACCTGAAAAAAAATACCGCGGCAATGGATTATATAATAAAACGCGGCATCACGCAGGAAACCGTGGATGAATTTATGCTTGGCTACGCGCCTTCCGGTTCCGGGCTTTTTACCCTTTTAAAATCAAAAGGGTATTCAGAAGAACTGATATATAAAGCCTGGATATGCAAAAAAGGCGACAGCGGCTCCGGTTATGACGTGTTCAGGAACAGGATTATATTCCCGATACTTAACGTTTACAACGACCCGGTGGCTTTCGGCGCAAGGGTGCTTGATGATTCGCTGCCAAAATACATAAATTCGGCGGAGACGCCTGCTTATTCAAAAGGAAAGAACTTATACAACTTAAACAACGCAAGGAAGCACGCGGCGGAATCAATAAACATAACCGAAGGTTACATGGACACAATTGCCATGTACAGCGCGGGATTTAAAAATACGGCCGCGTCTTTAGGCACGGCTTTGACGCCGGACCAGGCAAGGCTTTTAAAAAGATACACTCAGAAAGCGTACCTTATCTATGACATGGATGATGCCGGCAAAGCCGGAGCGGTGCGCGGAGGCGACAATCTTTTTGAAGCCGGAATAGACGCAGGCGTTGTAAGTTTTGAAGGCGCGAAAGACCCTGATGAATTCATTAAAAAGTTCGGCGCTGAAGAATTTAAAAAAAGAATTTCTTCGGCTGTCCCGTTTTTTGAATTCAGGGCGCAGCGCCTGGCGCAAGAGGGCGACATAAAAAATCCTTATTATAAGGAAAAGGCCGCAAGGGAGATTGCCTCCCTTATTGCGAAAGCCGAAAGCCCGGTTGTCAGGCGCGAATGTATTAAAAAGGTCTCTTTGCTTTTTGACATTCCGGAAGGTATAATTGAACAATATGTTTCCGGAAAGGAAAAACAGCCGGAACTGACACCGGCGCCGGAGGTAAAGAAACCGGCGGGAATGAAAGAGAAAGGAAGGGAATCGGCGGAGCGGCTTATAGCTGTTTACGCGCTTTGCGCCTTTGAGCGCGACGACAGGGATGTCCTTTTAAGGCACCTGACAAACAAGCGCGAACTGCTTGGCATTTCTCACGCGGATTTTCTGTCCGCTCTTTATTCCGGCGTTTTAAAAAAGACGGAAGAACTGTATTCTTCCGGAGAGAAAAACGTATTGTCACGCCTGCAGATTGATTTCGCGCAGGATAATGACGCTGTCGCGTTTATCGCGGACGCTTTAAGCCGCGATGTTTCAAAAATCGTGACAGAGGATTTAAAGAACATGATAGACGACTGCCTTTCCAGGATACTTGGAGACAAGGTTACTGAAAAGCTAAAGGAACTGCAGGCAAAGATAAGGCAGGCCGAGGCCGAAAAAGATTTTGAAAAAGTAAAGGAACTAATAAAGGAAAAGCAGGAAATTCAGAACATATTAAGCCAGAGAGGTGAACAACTTGAGTAAGAATTTGAAAAATATGCCGGCAGTGCAGGAACTGATAAAGAAAGGGAAAGAAAAAGGATTTTTGACGTATGAAGAGTTGAACGATTCGCTTCCAAATGACTTTACGTCTGTTGAAGACATTGACAACATGCTTAATATCATGGAAGAGTTTGACATAGAAATAAAGGAAGACGGAAAACAGCCGGCGAATACGGAAAAAGCCGTTGAAAAAGTTGAAGAAGCCGATTATCTTGACGCGGACACCGACGGTTTTTCGGCCGACCCCGTGCAGATGTACCTTCATGAAATGGGCAAGGTGCCCCTTTTAGAGAGGCGCGAGGACGAAGTCAGGATAGCAAAAAAGATAGAGACCGCGGAAATTAACGTCAAGAACATCATATTTGACACAAAGATTGGCTATGATGAAATCAAGAAGCTTGACGACGACCTTCATTCGGGCACGATAAAAATCGTGGACATAATAAAGACAAAACTTGAAGGCGAAATTCCGCCGTCCGTGGAAAACAGGCTTATAGACCGCTTCAGCAAATACATCAAAAGCGCCGACAAAAAAGAAAAAGAAGCGGCAAAGGTAAAAGCCGCGCTTGAAAAGAAAAGCCTGACGCCCGCAAGAAGGGAAAAACTTGAAAAGGTGCGCGACAGGCACATCAGGAAAAAACTTGACGACCTTCACATGCTTAAGCTTAACAACGAGCAGATAAACCTTATCGCCAAGAAGATAATGGGCATTGTCGGAAAAATAAACAAGGATGAACGCGACCTTCTTGTCTATGAAAAAAAATACGGCAAAACATCGCAGGAACTTGTATCAATATCAAAGGGCGGCAAACAGTTAAACGAGTTTTTGAAAAAGAAAAGGATGAACAAAAACCGGTTTAACGAAATAATGAAGGAAGTAAAGGATATTAGGAACAGCATCAAAAGGGAAGAAGATTTTGTGGGCATGAAGAAAGAGGATTTAAAATCAATTGCCTATAAAATCAAAAAGAACATGCTTGAAGCGCGCATAACAAGAAAAGAGCTTGTTGTCGCCAATTTAAGGCTTGTGGTTTCAATCGCCAAAAAGTACATTAACAAAGGGCTCTCTTTCCTGGACCTTATTCAGGAAGGCAATATCGGGTTAATGCGCGCAGTGGAGCGTTTTGAATACAAGCGCGGCTATAAGTTTTCCACTTACGCCACATGGTGGATAAGGCAGGCTATTACAAGGGCAATCGCGGACCAGGCGCGTACAATCCGCATACCCGTGCACATGATAGAAACAATAAACAAATTAAACAAGGTGGCGCGCCAGTTTGTGCAGCAGTACGGGCGCGAGCCGAAACCCGAAGAAATAGCAAAAAAGATGGGAATGTCCGCGGAAAAAGTGCGTTCGGTTTTAAAAATTTCCCAGCACCCCATATCGCTTGAAACCCCGATAGGCGAGGAAAAAGATTCTCACCTGGGTGATTTTATTGAAGATAAGGATGCAATATCCCCGGCAGCTGCCGCGGTTAACGTGCTCTTAAAAGAGCAGATTGAAAAGGTCCTTCACACGTTAAAAGAAAGGGAAGCGGAAGTCCTGCGCCTGCGTTTTGGAATAGGCGACGGCGTGCCCCACACCCTTGAAGAAGTGGGAAAGATTTTTAAGGTCACGCGCGAACGCGTAAGGCAGATAGAGGCTAAAGCCCTGAGAAAATTAAGGCACCCTGCCAGGGCAAAAAATTTAAAAGGGTTCATGGACTAAAAAAATAGCGTATTAAGCATATAAGCAGTTAAGCATAAGCGATAAGTATAAAAGATAAGCATAAGAGGATTAAGCAGATAAGCTATAGCAGAAGAATAACGTATTAACTATCGCTTTTGCTTATATGCCTAAAGCATAAAAGTGTTATGTTTTCGCTATAGCTTAATTGCTTAAATCGCTAAAACGTTATTTTTTAAACGGAGCGTAATGGAAAAAAACCGAAAAATTAAAATTGGCGTTATTAAAGCTGACGGAATCGGAGACGCGGTGCTTGCGTCTCCGTTTTTTTTGGGGCTGCGCCAGCATTACAAACACGCGCATATAACCGGCTTTTTAAGCCCTGCCGGCAAAGAGGCAATGGAAGGGCTTGGCTTCTTTGATGAAATACAGGTGATAAAACCCGCCTGGCTTTCGTACGAAAAGAAAAGTTTTCCGGCAAGAATTGCATCAGCTTTGTCTGTTTTAAAACTTGTAAACAAATACCGTTTTGACACCCTTATCTCTATGCGGTGGCAGGACAGGCTGTCTTCGCTTATCTTATCCCTTTCAAACGCCCGTTTAAAATACGGTTATGACGTAAAGGGGGCGGGTTTCGGCATTAACAGAAAAATGGCGGCGCCGAAAAGGGGAATACACGAAACCGAAAAACACATGCTTTTTCTGCAGCGCATTACCGGCAGAAAATACCCGGTAAAGTTAAACTTTGCGGTTTCAAAACAGAGCGAAGATAACATTATAAGGCTTTTAAAAAAAGGCGGAGTGGAAAAATTTGCGGTGCTGCACCCGGTTTCGGGCCATCCTTCAAAAGACTGGCCGCTTGAAAACTATATTGAACTTGCCTTAGCGCTTGCCAAAAAAATGGCCGTGATAGTGGTGGGCGCAAAGGCGGACAGCGGGGTTCTGGCGGTTAAAGGCAGAAATATTTCCAACCTGTCCGGGATAATATCGGTAAGGGAGATGGGTTCCCTTATTAAACGCGCGCAGATAGTGGTGGGCAATGATTCGGCCGCCGTCCATATAGCGTCCGCGTTTAATGTTAAATCGCTTACTGTTTTTTCGGGCGCGGCTGATTATAAGGAATGGGGCGCGCTTGGCCAAAACGCGTATATAATCACAAAAACCGTTCCATGCGCCGGCTGCGAAGAGCCGCAGTGCGAACACGGAAAAGCATGCCTTGAAATACCGGTTGATTTTGTCTTAAACACAATAAACAGCATATTAAAAGGAAAGCAGAAGCACAATATAACGGAGTACGTTAAAGAAGATGTCCTGTTTTAAGCCGATAAACGAGAGGAACTGAAATGAAAAAAAGCATAAAAGAGATTCAAAAAAATCTGTATGACGGAAAAGACAGCGGTTACAGGCCTGTTTACGAGGACAGGGCTTTTTTCGCGGAATACTTAAAATCGCACGTTGCAGAGGCGCGCGATAATAAAATACTTGGCATTAGTTATAAAGCAGCCAGAAACATCAAAGAACTTGAAAAACTGGAATTAAAGTCCGGAATGAAAGTATTGGACGCGGGGTGCGGGCCCGGAATACTTATAAATCAGCTTGAGGCAATGTATAAAATAAAAGGATACGGCTGCGACCTGTCAAAACTTGCCCTTAAACGCGCCAAAGAATGCGGCTCCAAAAAAATTATATATAAAAATTCCGTCCTTGAAAAAATGCCTTTCCCCAAAAATTATTTTGACGCGGTTGTGTCTTTTGATGTTTTGGAGCACGTGGAAAACAAAGAAAAAGTTCTCTCCGAAATGGCAAGGGTGTTAAAACCGGGCGGCAAACTTTTAATTTACGCCATATCAATCAGGGACCTGTTTACATGGCACTGGTTTTTAAGGCTTATTACCTTTGGCAGGTTAGGGCATGATACGGAAGGCGGCCATTTCAGGGAGCAGTTTGCGGAACCGTACAGGACGGCATACGCGGTTTCCAGGCTTGGCTGCGAAGGGGTAAAAACCGGTTATCTGCATTCTTTTTTTACGTTGCTTGCTGATGAGTTATTGTTTAAAATGTTCAGGAGCCGTGTTAAAACCGCGAATGCCGGGGCAGTAAAAACCGGTTCCGGCGGCGGAAGAAAAATAAAAATTTACCGTTTTTTTCAGGCAACGCTGCCTGTGATGGAACTGCTGGAGCTGCCATGGAAAATATTCGGGCTTAGCAACGGATTTTTTGTAAGGGCGCGGAAAAAAACGTAATCAGCGGAGGATTTTTTTTGGAAGACAAAAAAAAGCAGTGGGAAGAAACGCAGTTAAAATGGGACGACAAGGATTTTTTAAAATATAAAGCCAATGCGCTTATGAAAAAACGCTGGGCGCGCCTGAACAAAAAAATATCCCGCATAATCGCTGACGAAGTGGTGGAGCAGAACGGCTATATCACAATGCTTGACATAGGCGCGGGGCACGGTGAATTTTTCGGGGAAGTTAAGGATATCGTAAAGAGGTATGTGGGAATAGAGCCATCCGAAGCCATGCTGGAATTTGACATTAATGAAGAGGAATACCAGTTAAAAAGGGGGGCCGGCGAAGAGATTGAATATAAGGATGAATTTGACGCTGTGCTGATAAAAGAGGTCCTTGACCACTGCTACGACCCGCAAAAAGTCATAAACAACGCCTATAACGCCCTTAAACCCGGCGGCACCCTGATTGTAACGCTTACCAATAAAGATTCATATTATAAGAAACTTTTCAGAAAAAAAGCAATGCAGCTTGAAGAGGAACACAAAGACCACCTTTATAATTTTAATCCCGCGGAAACCGCGGAGCTTTTCAACAAAGCCGGTTTTAATTCCGTGAAAATAATGTCCACAAACTACTTAAGGCTGCCTTACGCGCTTGAAGACGCGCTTGGAAAAATGCCGCAGGGTTTTGTTTTTGGAATGCTTGATCTGACTGACGCGATAGGCACCTTTTTTCTTGATAAAAAAGGCGGCAGCTTCACAGTGACCGGGAAAAAATAAAATGCGCATAGGGATTGACGCAAGGATAATGTACAGGCGCGGGGTGGGGCGCTACATAGCAAATCTGGTTCACCACCTGCTTGCAGAAGACAGGGAAAACCATTATTTTATCTACCTTGACAGAAACACGGTGCTGGCAGATTTCATAACGGCAAAAAACTGCGTGCTGCGCAGGTTAAACACTTCAAACGCGTTTTTATACGAGCAGTTTCACCTTCCTCTTGCCGCCGCAAAAGATAAAATAGACGTGCTTCACGGCACTGACAATACAATACCGTACATGATGCCGCTGTTCCGCGGCAAAAAAGTCGTGACAATACACGACACAATGTTCATACGCCCTATTTCAAAGGCAATTTTAAAACCGACCGTAAAGCAGAGGCTTGTTGATATTTACAACAAGATTTCCATACCATTGTCCGGAAAAACCGCGGATAAAGTCATAACAGTGTCTGACTATTCCAAAAATGACATAATAAAATACGCCGGCGTAAAAGGGGAAAAAATATCGGTCATAAAGGAAGGCGTGGATAAAAAATACAGGGTAATAAACGATAAGGCAAAAGGGGACAGGGTAAAGGCAAAATATAAAATCACCAAACCCTACATCATGATAAGCGCGGCAGCTGACTTAAGAAAAAATACCGAACGCGCGCTGCAGGTTTTTAATATTTTTAATAATATTACGGATTATAAATACCAGCTTGTAATAACTTCAATAGGCAAAAAAGAGCTTTTGACGACCAACATAGAAAAAATTATAAAGGAAAAAAGCCTTGAGAAATACGTTATAATAACCGAATATGTCGGGGATGATGACATGGTTTTGCTGTATAATAACGCCCTGTTTTTCTTCTTTCCGTCAATGTGGGAAGGGTTCGGGCTGCAGGTGCTTGAAGCTTTTTCCTGCGGGCTGCCCGTTATAACATCGGATAATACGTCTTTAAAGGAAGTGGCGGGAAATGCCGCGATGTTTATTGACCCTTTTTCCGAAGAAGATATGGTAAGGGCAATGACAGAGCTTGAAAAAAGCGAAGCAAAAAGAAAAGCCCTGGCGGAACTTGGATTTGAAAGGGTAAAAAGTTTTTCGTGGAAAGAAACGGCGCAGGAGACATTAAAAATATACAAGGCAGCGGTGGACAATGAAAGGTGAAATAAAAAACAACGGCGGTTTGTATCTTATACTGTTATTTATCGCGGGGGCTGTATTAAGGGCTGCGGGCATTTCGGCGCAAAGCATAGGCCCCGAAGAATTTACAACCGCGCGGTTCGCGTCAGCATCCGGCATTATTGCGCTGTTCTGGGAAAGTTTCCAGACCCAGGCGCACTTCCCGCTTTTTTATATGCTGGAACACCTGGTATGCATGGTTTTCGGATACTCGGAAACTTCCTTACGGCTGCTGCCGCTGCTGTTTGGAATAGCTTCAATGCCTGTTTTTTACAGGCTTGTCCGCGCGTTTTTTAACGAAAAAATAAGTTTGGCCGCGTTTTTTCTTTTTGCCCTTAATCCTTACCAGATATATTACTCACAGCAGGCTTTAAGCGCGTCAATGTTTTTATTTGTATCCCTGCTAATTACATATTATTTTTTAATGTCAGTAAAATACAACGCCTTTCTTATGAAACCTTTTATTGTATGGTCGGTAATAGGCGTATTTACAAACAGCCTGACAGTGATACTGCTTATAATTTTTAACCTTATAATATTTATAAGATACAGGGAAGAAATACGGCTTAACCTGTGGATTAAGGCGCAGGTGATAATATTCTGCTTTATGCTTTTGGCGCTGCCGTTTATCCTGAAAGGCGGCGGGGTGCGCCTTGCAGGCGCGTCAATGCTTATGGCGCCTTTTATCGCGGTTAAAAATTACCTTTTTGGTTTTACCGCGGATTTTAATTTCCTTATGGCCGCGGGCTGCGCGGGCGCCGCTTACCTTATTATAATGGCGGCATTCACATACAGGCATAAAAATATGAAGATAATTTCTTTAACAGCCCTGATATCTTTTCTTTATCCGGCGGCGCTGTGGGTTGCATCCGTGTTTGGAAAGTTTATATATCCTGAAAGCGGGCTTATCCTTATAGCTGCGCTTGTGCTTGTGCTTCTTGCCATAGGAATTTCATACCTTTCAAGGGAAGGCGTGATGCTTGCCCTGTCGCTTATGTTTATTTTTTATTCTGTTTCAGTTTACAATTTTTATGTTAATGAAAAATATAAAAAGACAGATTACAAAAAACAGTATGAAGAAATTGTTAAACAGGCAAAAGAAGGCGCGGTTTTTATACACAGCTCCATAAATTCCTATCAGGCGTACGAGTTTTATAACAGGATAAAGCACAGGAGCAACTTTGAAAACAGAAAGATACAGGAGCCGGCAGAAGCGGTAAAAAAAGGTTTAAAATACACGGTATCGCAGAAATGGGAAAAATTCAGGCAGGAAACCTTAAACGGCAGATTTAAACAAAACATAAGCTCCGGATATGACCCAAATATGATAACATCCGCCGAACTTTCGGAAAAAATAAAAAAATACAAAGAGGTTTGGTTTGTTAAGGATAACAGCACAGGGATCAGGCAGCCGTGGCTTTCAACCGGCGCTGTCTGGCATTCAGACACAGAACTTGAAGCGCCGTTAAATGTAGAAGGGCTGCTGTGGGTAAGGAATTACTTTAATATTAAGGAGACAAAAAAGTATTACGGAGCGGCGGTTTATAAAATGGAGCGCAGATGAAAGTAGCGGCGGCTGCGGGCAATTTATTATTTATTTTATCCTGTATTTTCTTTTTTCAAAATTACGGCGCGGCCGCACCCGGTGCTGACATGGCGTTTGCCGCCGCAATCCCGTTTATTGCCTATATTGTACTGGTTTTAAATTCACTGCTTGATTCAGGGATGAAAAAATCGGTTTTTGTAAAAAATCTGCTTAATAACTCCGCATATCTGTTTGTTTTTGCGGCTTTGTTTGCCGCGCCTTTTGTTTTAAAAATCAGCCTTCCTGACCCGCATAATTTTCCTTTAAGAAAACTTGAAATATTGCTTGGGGGCACATTTGCGGTATTCGCTTTTTTAATGATTATAAGGGTGCTGCGCAGGCGGGCAGAACAGGCGGATAACACGTTAAAAAAAGATGCGATATATTTATTTTTCGCGTTTTTAATTTTTTATTCCGCTGTATCTGTATGGTTTAACCGCGCTAACGAACCGGCGGGGGATGAACCCATATACCTGCTTGCGGCGCACAGCATAATACACGACAGGGACCTTGACCTTAAAAATAATTTTGACAATAAGGACTATAAAGGTTTTTACAGCAGGGAGCTTAAGCCGCAGGGCTCGGACATAGAAAAAGAAGGAAAACTTTATACATATCACCCGCTGCTGATAGCGGCTATAATAGCCCCTTTTTATTTTATCGGCGGCATTACAGCCGTTGTTTTGTTTATGAATGTTCTGGCCTCTTTGTTCGCGGCGCTTATATTCATATATTTAAATAATATGTCCGGTGATAAAAAAAGCGCGTTTTATTCCGCGTCAGTTACCGGGCTTACTTTGCCGGTATTAAGTTACATGAATTCCGTAAGCACGGAAATAGCGGGAGGGCTTGTCCTGCTTGCTTCATACATGCTTTTAAAAAATCAAAAAGACAGGATACTGCTGTTTTCATTGCTGATGGCCTGTGTGGTCTGGCTGCACGTAAGGATAATGCCCGCGTATGCGGGTATAGCCCTTATATTTGCATTTTATAACAGGGGTAAAATATCAAACATACTTAAGTTTTCTTTAATACAGGGCGCATCCCTGGGGCTTTATTTTTTATTCAATTATATGCTTCTGGGAAGCATAATGCCGTCTTATTCGGACCCGGGAAAATCAACAATTGACGGCATGCACTTTAAAATACTTGAAGGCATTGCCGTTTTTTTAATTGACCGGCAGCTTGGTTTTTTCATATACGCGCCTGTTTTTATTTTTATGTTTGCCGGCGCGTTTTACCTGTGGAAAGAGAAAAAAGCGGTTTTGGGAGAGCTTCTTTTAATCCTTGCGCCTTACCTTATACTTATCTGCTCCTGGTTTGACTGGGGCGGCAACAATGCCGCGCCAAGATATTTTGTGCCTGTTATATTTGTTTTTTCAGCCTTTCTTGCGGCTTTTATAAAAGCCATAAGGGCAAAAAGCGCGGATATTATGTTTAAAATAACGGCTGCCTGCAGTTTTGTAATGTCGCTTATTATCATGTGCGTGCCGTGGTTCCGCTGGGACAAATTTCCGGCTGATAACTGGATATTCTTTATGGCTTCTAAATTTACCGGGCTTGATATAGCGGCTGTTTTTCCTTCGTTCAGAATACCGGGGGAAAACAGCATTTTTCTTACAGCAGCCTGGATTACGGGGATAGCCGCGGTAAATTTATACGTGATTTTTGTTAATAAACAAAAACCCGGCATTAATTGACCTTTATCAGCCAAATGTGATAATCTTTTAAAGAGGAAAATATATTATTAAAAGAGGGCTTAATTGAGAGTATTGCTTATAAATCCGGAATGGATAAGAAAAAAGGGAAGCATCTGGAAAGGCGTAGCGGGCGCAATGCCGCCTTTGGGGCTTGCTTATATTGGGGCATACCTTGAAAAAGAAGGCGTGCAGGTTTCCATAATTGACATGCAGGTGGAATATGACACACCTGAAAATATTTTAAAATCGCTGAATTATAAACCTGATTTTGTGGGGATTTCAGCGGTCACCACAACCTATAATGACGGCCTTGTAATAGCCGGCTTGTGCAGAAAAATTTTCCCGTCAGCCCGTATAATTTTCGGCGGCGTTCATCCCACGTTTTCGCCTGAAGAGGTGCTTTCCCATGATGAGGCTGATTATGTAATAAGAGGCGAAGGCGAAGAAACGCTGCTTAAGCTTGTAAAAGGCGAAAAGGAAGAAAATATAAAAGGCCTTTCATACAAAAACGAAGGCAGGATAATTCACAATCCGGACTGCGACCTGATAAAAGACCTTGATGCGCTTCCGGTTCCCGCGTATCATATGCTCCGCGTTGAACGCTACGTTCCCTCTCTTGGGGCGTATAAAAGGCTTCCGGGCATCAGTATGATAACGTCGCGGGGCTGTCCCGGTAAATGCAAATATTGTTTTGGTTCATATCTGGGAAACAGAATAAGGTTTCATTCATATGAATACATGTTAAAAACCGTCAGGATGCTTAAAAAAGATTACGGCATAAAGGAAATAGCATTTTACGACGACACATTTACGGCTTTTAAAAACAACCTTAAACTGTTCTGCGAAGGGCTTATAAATGAAAAGCTGGATATTACCTGGGTATGTTTCGCAAGGGTGGATTTTATCGACGCCGAACTGCTTGCTTTAATGAAAAAAGCCGGCTGCCATCAGGTGCTGTACGGCGTGGAATCCGGGAATCAGGAGATATTAAAAGCCCTTGGGAAATCAACGACGCTTGAAAGGGTGGAGGAAGCTGTCAGGATGACAAAAAAAGCCGGCATTGAATGCAGGACAAGCTTTATGCTTGGAAATCCGGGGGATACCGAAGAAACGCTTCAGCAGACCATAGATTTTTCAATAAAGCTTGACGCCGACCTTGCTATGTACAATATTACCACGCCTTTTCCCGGGACAGAAATGTACAAATGGGCGCAGGACAATGGTTATCTTATGACCAATGACTGGTCAAAATATGATTTTTCCACTGCTGTAATGAACCTTCCCACTGTCAGCCCGGAAAAAATAGAAGAGTATTATCACAGGGCGCACAGGCTTTTTTATGGAAGGCCGAAGTACCTGATTAAAAGGGTGTTAAAAATACGCACAATTGATGATGTTATAATGGCTTTTAAGGCTGTAATCGCGATATGGTTCAAATAATAAGGCGGAGAAAATAATGAAATTAAGCGTAATTGTGCCGGTGCTGAATGAAAAGAACACGCTTGAAAAGGTTATAGAAAAACTTTTAACCGTGGACATACCCATGGATAAAGAAATAATAATAGTGGATGATAATTCCACAGACGGGTCATCGCAGATAATGGACAGCCTTTATGAAAAATATAAGCCCGTTATAAAGGTTATACATAAAAAACAGACAGAAGGAAAAGGCAACGCGATACAAAGCGCGACGCCGCTTATAACCGGGGATGTGGTAATAATACAGGACGCGGATATGGAATATAACATAGAGGAATACAGGGTGCTTGTAAAACCGTTTATTGAACAGACGGCGGAAGTGGTATTTGGATCCAGATTCATGGGAAAAATAGAAAAAATGGCGCCGCAGAATATGATAGCAAACAGGATACTTACCTTTCTTGCGAATTTTTTGTACGGCCTGAAAATAACGGATGAGGCAACCGCGTATAAGCTTATAAAGGCTGATTTGTTCAGAAAATTTAAAATGCAGGCAAAACGTTTTGAATTCTGCCCGGAACTGCTGGCAAAAGCGGCTCTTGGAAAACATAAAATAACGGAGATTCCAATAACATACAGGGCAAGAACCGTAAAAGAAGGAAAAAAGATAAAATGGCATGACCTGATAACGGCAATTAATACACTTATCAGGTACAGGATAACGGGGTTTAAGGAAAATTAAAAGGCAATAGTCGGGTTTTAAAAGGAGGGTTTAAAATAAGCGGCCAGTTAGTTGTTCTATTTTTCATTATTTTTTTTGCGGCTTTATATAAAACCGGAAAAATCGGCAGGGATATGTTTTATATAAGCCTTTTTTTTACGGTTGTATGCGCGTTATTTTTTGCAAAAACTCTTTTTTGGGGTTATTCTTTTATGAATCCGGATACTCAGTTTCAGCATATACCGTATAAAAATTTTATCAGGGATTCGCTGTTAAAATTTCAGTTTCCTTTCTGGATGCCGGGTTTGTTTTTTGGATTTCCGGTTTTCGCTGAAGGGTAGGAAGGCTTACTGTACCCGTTTAATCTGCTGTTCTCGCTGTTTCCTGCATACACGCAGATAACACTTCAGCTTTATCTGCATTTTGTGCTGTCCGGGATTTTCATGTTCATGTACTTGAAGATAATTACAAATGAAAAAATTGCCGCGTTATTAGGGGCAATAATGTGGGTTTTTTCCGGCCTTTTTATATACAGGACCGGCCACATAAATATAATACAGTCCGTTTCATATATGCCCTTATTTTTCTTTATTTCCGAGAAATTTATACGCGAAAATAAAGCCGTATATCTGCTTTTAACGGCGCCGTTGATTACTGTATCCATATTTATAGGGCAGCTTCAGTCAACTTTTTATATACTTTTAGCCCTGGCCGTTTATACACTTTTCCGCGCGGTACAGGAAAAAAGAAATATCATAAAAACCATCGGCGTTACGGCGCTTTCTTACGCGCTTGGAGCCGGAATGTCCCTTATTCAGACAATACCCACAATGGAGCTTATATCGAATTCTTCCCGGTCCGGAGGCATGAATATAAATGATATTCTTGGCTCCGGTACGTTTAAACCGGTCAATTTAATCAATATGTTGTTTCCGTATCTGTTTGGTTCAACGCAGAATAACACGTTTATAGGGACTCAGGCGTTTGGATTCTGGACAATGTCATATATGGCAATATATACCGGGTGTATTTTTGCCGTGGTTATTATTATTTCTTTATTTACAAAAAAAACGCCTGTTTTTATGAAGTTTATCGCTGCTATTCTGTCAGCGGCTTTTTTATTCTCGCTGGGGGCAAATTTCTTTTTAAATAAATACATTGTCATGCTTCCCGGTTTTAATCTGTTCAGAAATCCTGTAAGGATGGCGGAAATTTTCGCCTTTTTCTCGGTTATTTTTGCGGTCTGCTTTCTTGCGTCTGCCAAATCCGAAGATATCAGGCCAAAGGCTCCGTTAATATTATGTTATATACTTGGCGCGGGCGCCGCCGTCTCTGCTGTAATTTTTGCTTTCTCCGGTCTGATTTTAAAAATTGCGGAACCTAAAATAACACAGGTTATCACCAATTCCGTTCTTAACACTCCTTTTCATAATTATGATGTTGATTACTATTTTTTAAAATTCACATCTGCGTTTGTTTTTATTATCAGGCATGTGTTTTTTCAGTCTTTATTTGCCGCCGCGGCTGCTGCGTGCGTTTATTTATTTTCGGTTAAAAAAATTAACAGGGATAAGATGATAACCGTCATTGCGGCTGTGACAATCATTGAATTGACGGTAAACGGGTTTAATTTCAACGAAACTATAAAAACAAGTTATTATACAAGCGTGCCGCACACGGCTGAATTTCTGCAAAAGCGGCCGGAGCGTCCGGTAATTATGCAGTGGGATTATTACAGGAATGACGCGCGTATTTATAAATACGGGTATGCCAAAGGAAGTTATGAAGAGCACCTTAAAAAAAGGGATATGATCCAGCCCAATTTAAGCCTGTTTTACGGTATTACAAGCTACATAGGGTATGATCCGCTTGGATACGGGGATTATTTTAAATATACTGATGAATTTCAGACCGCGAATTACTCGGGCGATATCGGGCTTTTAAAGAAAAACCGGAAAACCCTTGACCACACAGGCGTTAATTTTATACTTTCTCCGGTTACGCTTAAACTTGAAGGTCTTGAGCTTGTATATAATAAAGAAAGTGTCAATATTTATAAAAATATACATGCGCGGGATTCTGTGTATTTTAGCGGGGATATTAAGGATAAAAATGACTACAGCAGGACGGAAGAATTTAAAATATTAAAATGGGAAGGCGGAGAAGTTGCTGTTCAGGCAAAAAACAACAGATCCGGATATACAGTTATTATGACAAGGTATTATCCGGGATGGAAGGCGTATGTAAACGGGAAAGAGGAAAAAATAGAAAAAGCATACCCGTTTTTCTGTGGGGTGAAGACACCGGCAGGGGAAAGCTTAATTACATTAAAATACACCCCTGTGGTTTTTAAAACAGGCGCTATACTATCACTTTTATTTGCCGTTTTATTCTGCGCTGCGTTTTTTTACTTTCGTAAAAAATAGAGCGCGTGAAGTTTTTTACGGAAACTATATAATTGGGAATTATATAGTTTTTGACAAAATAGTAAATTAATCATTTCTGATTTATCAAATGTTAATCATATGAGCAGGACATAATTGCCTTGTTTCTGTCTAAAATGTAAGTTGTTATGTTAATTTCAATTTGATAATCTTATTTTTAAGAGATAAATATATGTTTTATATTATTAGGAAGTATTTACCTGTATAAATGGGTAGCGGCTGAAGGCGACGTGATAAGGGAACTTATAAAGCAGGATAGGATAAAAGAAATAATTGAAATGGCCGTGAAATACACCATAATATTAATATAAATGAAGTAATAATATCGGAAATTTTTTCTCATATTACCCGCGCGGATTGTAAGTATCAGATAAGCATGCCGTTTCTTCCGGCTTTTGAAAAAGGAGTTTTTCAGGACATTTTTGTATACGCTTACAGGAAATAATTACCGTCGTTGACAAAAATAATTAATCATATATAATCATGTTAGGTTTATATAACAAATAAAGGATGGTTTTTAATGGAAAATAAGCTGTCTGCAGCCATGGCGGATTATTTAAAGATAATATACCTGCTTGAAAAGGAAAAAAAAGTCGCCAGGGTTTCGGATATAGGCAGGAGAATGGAAGTAAGAAAAGCAAGCGTGGTATCCGCCGTCAACTATCTTAAAAGGGCGGAACTTATTCAGCACGAGCGCTACGGTTTTATCACCCTGACTCCGCGCGGCAGGCAGGCGGCGGAAGCCATAAACTGTAAATATGAAATATTGCTGGATTTTTTTCAGAACACGGTAAAAACAGGGGAAAACAGAGCAAAGGAAGAAGCCTCCAAAATACAGCACTTAATAAGCGGTGAAAGCACGGAAAAAATCCGGCTGCTTATAAATGCGCTTAATAAAAATTCAAAAGTAATTAAAGTAAAGCCAAAATCAAAGGGTAAGACAAAAAAACGCGTTTAAATAATAGAATCATAAAAAAGCTGAGAGGGATAAAATGAATAAAAAAGCTTTTATTACGGGTATTACGGGGCAGGATGGTTCTTATCTTACGGAATTTCTTATTTCCAAGGGTTATGAAGTTCACGGAATTATGAGGCGTTCAAGCGCGTTTAACACGGAAAGAATTGACCACCTTATGGACAATGAAGAGATAATGAATAAAAAACTTTTTATGTATTACGGTGATTTGGCTGACGGAACCAACCTTTCCCGCCTGCTTGAAAAAATAAAACCTGATGAAATATATAACCTGGGAGCGCAGAGCCACGTAAGGGTCAGTTTTGATATTCCGGTTTATACAGGAGATATTACAGGAATGGGTACAACAAGGCTTCTTGAAGCCGTAAGGGAAACGCAGATAAAAACAAAATTTTATCAGGCGTCTTCAAGCGAATTGTACGGCCTTGCCCAGGAAGTTCCTCAGAAAGAAACCACGCCCTTTTATCCGCGCAGCCCTTATGGAGCGGCAAAATTATACGCCTACTGGATGGCGGTAAATTACAGGGAAAGTTATAATATGTTCGCGTGTAATGGAATATTGTTCAACCACGAAAGCCCCAGAAGGGGAGGTACCTTTGTCACCAAGAAAATAACAAGGGCACTGGCGAATATTGCAGCCAAAAAACAGGATAAACTGTTTTTGGGCAATCTTGACGCCAAAAGGGACTGGGGTTACGCGAAAGATTATGTTGAAGCAATGTGGATGATGCTGCAGCAGGACAAACCGGATGACTATGTAATAGCAACGGGAGAAACCCATTCGGTTAAGGAATTTTTGCAGGAAGCATTTTCATATGTTGGTCTTGACTGGAATAAATACGTAGAAATAGACCCGCGTTATTTCCGTCCGGCTGAAGTTGACCTTTTGATAGGCGATGCCACAAAAGCCAAAGAAAAGCTTGGATGGGTTCCAAAAACAAATTTTAAGGAACTTGTGAAAATTATGGTGGATGCCGATTTAAAGGAAGCCGGTGTAAATAAATAACAGGAGCAATATAATGATACACGTGGGAGACATGAAAATAGGGCCGGAAGAAAAAGCCGCTATAAACGCGGTTCTGGATTCAGGGCATATTTCCGAAGGCAAAAATGTAAAGCAGTTTGAACGGGAATTCGCCGAAAAAATAGGCGTACGCCACAGCATAGCTGTATCGTCAGGCACGTCAGCGCTTATAGCCGGGCTGCTTGCCCTGATTTATTCGGGTAAAATAAAAAAAGGAAGCAGTGTTATTACAACCCCTGTCACATACATATCCACGGTAAGCGCTATTGTGCTTGCGGGGTTAAAGCCGGTATTTGCGGATATTGAACCGGGTACGCTTAACATTGGGCCTGACCAGATAGAAGAAGCCATAAAACGCGAAGGCGCGGATAAGTGTTCGCTTATACTTCCGGTGCACCTTATGGGATATCCGTGTGACATGATTAAAATAAATGAAATAGCCGCAAAATACGGCCTGCTTGTTTTTGAAGACGCCGCGCAGGCGCACGGCACAAAAATAAACGGCGTAAACGTCGGTAACTTCTCCATCCTCGCGGATTACTCTTTCTATATAGCCCACAATATTCAGGTGGGCGAGATGGGCGCGGTGACAACAAATGATACGGCTCTTGCGCGCCTGGTAAGGCAGATAAAGGCAAATGGCAGGGTCTGTGACTGCCTTGTATGCACCAGAAATGACGGCATATGCCCGCACGAACCAAAAGATGAACGCGATATGGACCCAAGGTTCACGCATAACCTGATCGGGTATAACTTTAAGACAATGGAATTTACCGCAGCGCTTGGTTTATTGCAGTTAAAGCGGTTTGATGAAATAATGGAAAAGCGCAGGGATAATATCGCGGCGATAAACACTGTGCTTAAAAAATATGAAGATGTGTTCAGGCTGCCGGAATATATGGAAAATGTAAGTTATCTGGCTTATCCTTTGGTTATAAAAAAGTCAGCCAAAATCAGCAGGCGCACCCTGCGTATAAAACTTGCAAAGAATAATGTGGAAAGCCGGCCGCTGTTCGGGTGTATTCCTACACAGCAGCCCGCGTATGAATATCTTAAAGGCGGGTACGAAGGAAAATTACCGGAGGCCGAATTTATCGGAACTAACGGTTTTTATATCGGCTGCCACCAGTATATAGAAAAAGAGGATATTAAAATAATTGAAGCGGCGTTTGACGCAGCGCTTAAATAGCGGGGGTAAATATGTCTTCATTCTGGAAGGATAAAAAAGTAACAGTTACGGGCGGCGGGGGTTTTATAGGGTCACACCTTTGTGAAGCGCTGTGTGAAGCGGGCGCTGTTGTGACATCAGCGGATATAAATGAAGGCCATATAGGGCAAAGCATATATAAAAATAAAATCAGGTTTTTAAAAACTGACCTTTTTGATTATAAGCAGGTAATTGAAAATTTTAAAGGGCAGGATATGGTAATGCACTTAGCGGCCAGGGTGGGCGGAATTGAATACAATATGAAATATATGGCTGAAGTTTATGCTGATAACCTGCTTATGCTGTCCGCGGTAACAAAATCAATAATAGAAAATAACATTAAAGAGGCGCTTTTTGTCAGCTCCGCTTGTGTTTATCCGCATGATGCCATAATCCCCACGCCGGAAACAGAAGGTTTTCGTTCTGACCCGGAAGAAACAAACGAAGGCTATGGCTGGGCAAAACGCGCGCTTGAACTTTCCGCTAAGTACCTTAAAAAGTATAAGGGAATAAATGCGGCTGTGGTAAGGCCTTATAATGCTTACGGCCCCCGTGATAAATTTGACCCAAAGCACTCGCACGTTGTTGCCGCTCTTATTAATAAAGTGTACGGCGCGGCTGACGGCAAAATACAGGTATGGGGAAGCGGCAATCAGACAAGGGCGCTGCTTTATGTTAAAGATGCGGTGCGCGGAATGATGATGGCGGCTGAAAAATATCCTGAAGCCGATCCGGTCAATCTTGGCAATGACAGGGAATATACAATAAGAGAAGTGGCGGAAACAATAATTAAAATATCGGGGCTTAATGTGAAAATTGTTTATGATACTTCAAGGCCGGAAGGCTATGAAAGAAGAAGTTCGCTTAATCAAAAAGCAAAAGATAAAATAGGATTTGAAACAAGTTACAGCCTTGAAGAAGGGCTTAAAGAAACTGTGGATTATTATATTAAAAATAGAATCATATACTGAATTTTAGAAAAATTTAACGGTGAACAAGGAGAAAATAATAATTATGGCTGAAAAATATTTTAATCCTGACAGGAAAGTGAAATTGCATACTTATAATAAAGCTGATTTGTTCATAAGTATTCTTTTAATTTTATTTTCTTTTGTGATTAGTTTATTTTTTATTCGAGTGTATATGAATAAGCCTTTTTGGCACGATGAAGCTTACAGTTTTCTTATAGCCGCAAAATCTTTTTCAGATATCATAAAAGCTTTAATACCTGACAGTGGAGCCCCCCTTTACTATTTTTTACTTCACATTTGGCTGAAAATATTTGGTATAACAGAAACTGCGGTAAGGAGTTTAGGAATTTTTTTATCATTTTTTGGGGTAGCGGCGGTTTATGTATTGAGTTATAAGATTTTGAACAGGAAAATTTTTGCTTTTATAGTTGCTCTTTTATTTTCGGTATCGCAGTTAAATGTTGCTCAGGCGGCAACTGCAAGAATGTATCCTTTGTTTTCTTTGCTCTGTATACTGTCATCAATTCTGTTTATTGAAATATTTATCAACAATAATAAAAATAAATTTAATAGTGTTGCTTTTGTTGCTGCTGGGATTTTGGGTTTTCTTACGCATTATTGGTATGTTTTATTTTTTATTTCACAGTTTGTGTATTTGCTGTTTTTTAATACGAAACAGATTTTTTCGAAAACTTTTCTATTCCCCCCGTTTTTGTTTGCGGTTTTATGGGGTTATTTTTTTTATAAACAATTTGGCAATGCAGCACTTGCGTGGCTGACATTCAGTGAAGAAGTTCTGATATGGACATATAATTATGCATTCTATGAGAGGACTTCGAAATTATACTTCTTTGGAGCAATATCTGTGATTACATTTATTGGAATTTCTTTTATTAAAAAACAGAATGTGATAATTTATGCTAAAAACAGTATTTTAGAGTCACTTTGTAATAAAAAATTGATTTACATGTTTATTAACTTTATTATGGTGCTGATGTTAGCCTATGTAATATCAAAATTTAAGCCAATATACTGTGCGGACAGGCAGCCTATAATTCTGCTTCCGTCTTTTCTGATTATCTCTATATACTTTATATACAAGTTTAGCAATAAAATCCTGCTTTTGGCTTTAATAAGTATATTTGTTTTACGGTTAAGTATAAGGCCTTATGAGATGAAAACTGCTGATTTTAAAAATGAAGAAATAAAGTGCAGAGTTGTATCGTATAATTATAAGAATAACGATATCATCATAATACCCGGGCTTCAAAGAAGTGTTTTTTTATATTATTCAGAAAAGAACGGAATAAATAAAGATGTAAAAGTTTTTTCCGTGCCGGCGGAAATAGAACAGCATCCCGGATGGCAGACGCCGCCTGGAAAAGACGGGATAGATAAAATTGTAATACCGGAAACAAGAAAAATATTAGACGGTTACAAAAAAGATTTAAGGAAAAATAATGCAAGGCTGATATTTTTCACCCTGGGACGCGATGAATTAACTAATGCTGTTTTTAATGAAATTTCTAAGCAAATGAAAATATATAAAAGAATACATTTTAACGACGGTGATATGATTATTTTTTATTAGAAGTAAACCTGGAATTTTATATATCATTTTCCGGATTATTTAAAAGCCCAAATAATGCCCCGGGCAGCACGCTGAAAATTATGCCCCTTCCAAACACCGTGTAAGAATCAAGCGTGATTCCAAGCAAAAAGCCAAAAAATGCAAGTGAAGTGAAAACTGCTGCTGTTTTAATGAACTCATCGGTGCTGCGGCAGAAAGAAAGATATATCCTGTAATACAGAAATATGAAAAGCAAGATAAGCGATATCAGACCGCCCGCGCCGCATGTGACCAGCGTGTGAAGGTACGTGTTGTGCATGTGATGGATAAAAGCCGGGTCAATATTTGAATTTCCGGCAAACTTTAATACGGCATTTTTATAATTTCCGGCGCCTGTACCAAAAGGGTTATGTTTTGCAATTTTCAGCCCTATTTTATAAAATTCCAGCCTGCTTATGGTTGAATAATTTGTGTCAGTTCCGTGAATGAAAGTTGAAGAAGCGCGCTGGGTAGGCGTTTTAAGGCCGCGGTCGGATACAAATGACGAAATAATAAAAGCTGACATTATTACCGCCGTTAAATAAACGGCGCCAAGTTTAACAGCACCCATTTTAATTTTAAGCATAATAGCGGCAGCTATGGACAATACGGCAAGAACTGACAGGACAATCCAGCCGTTTCTTGAATAAGGAAACGAAAGCTGAGAGGCGATGATAAAAGAAGAAATAACAAACGCGGTTATCTTAAGGGCTTTGTTTTTTACCAGAAATGAAAAAATAAAAGCCGCAATCAGTATATAATTAAGATACCCCGAATAAGTGGTAACCGACATTCCGCCGTTGGGACGCGGAATTAATTCCAGCCCGCTGTAAAATTTGTCAAGCAGGTCATATTCATAAAAAAGCTGGTAAAAAGATACGGAGGTTGTGATAAATATTCCAAGAAAAACGCCGGACACTGCCAGCAAAAAATCCTTTTTTTCATCAACTACGGCGCATGCCAGTAAAAACATTACAAAAATTTCCGAACCTTTTATTGCCGATTTAAAAAGCGCTGTTTTGTCATTGACCCAGAAAAACGCAAGCAGCGTAAATGCCGCGAACATAAGCATCAAAAATATTCCGTTTAACGGTTTTATATTTTTTTTGCCTGACAGTAAAGCGTTTAATACAGCGCCCGCGGATATTATCAGCAGAAAAAACTCATTTGTATAAACCGTAAATGAGCCGAATAAATCAGCGGGAGCGTCCAGAGGAAACAAAAAAGCCGCAAAGGCAAGCGCCATTGCGGGATAAGCAACTGACAGCCACGAAATTATTATAAAGGCTGACGCAAATCCCAAAGGTTTAAAATAAAGAATATTGGCGCAGGCTGCCGCCGCAAATAAAAGAAAGAAAACAGCGGGATTCTGCCTGATTTTTTCGCCGGGTTTTATAAAGAGGGCGGATGAAAAAGGGCCTGAAGAAAAAAAACGCGAAAAAAAAGCGTAAACGGATTGAATAACACCTGTTATAAAACTGTCAAAACCGGAAATTACCCCGTTTTCAGTTATTATCTTCATCTATTATAGGGCCCCTTAAGCTGTATTTATATTCCGGAATCAGGGCGTTAAAAGTTCTGGCAAGCCCCAGTCGGTTAAGTTTTTTTACATTGCCTTCGGCTTTTAAAGTAATAAAAGATGAAGTTTTGGGTAAGCTGCCGGTGGAATCAACGGAAGTAACGGTAAAATTAATACCGTCCGCGGAAAATGTAAACCCGGGTTTTAATGGTATATTTCCGCTGCGTACCGCAATTTTTATCTCTTTTAAATCATTTTTTTCCGAGTCGGTATAGATTTTTGAGGAAAACAAAACCCCAAAAACTGAAAAAGCAAGGAAAAAAAATACAACTGTAAAATCAGTAAATTTTGTTTTAACCAAAGAAAGCCCCTTTTTATTAATAATAAACATACATATAATAACAGAGAAAATCATAAGAAATCAAGAAGTATAAAAGTCTATTAAACGGATTTTTTAAACGGTAAAAATTTTGCAATACCTGATACTATTTTTACAAAAAGGGCGGCGTCATCGCCGTCAAAATAACGCAACAAAAAAGCTGACGCCATGAATGTAAGGGCTGATAACGCGCTCAGGATAATATAATTAACGTTTTCTTTAAGCAAGAAAATTATTAAACATGCGGGGATAAGAGAAGTGAATATTTTAAGAAAGTATTTGGGGATAAGGGTTTTTCCTATATTTTTATCTGTAAAATAGATTATGGTGATAAAAGCAAACGCGTTACAGGCGACGGAAGCAGACGAAGTGGCCAGGTATCCGTAAGACGGGGTAAAAGCAAAATTTAACGCAAGGTTCAAAACAATGTTGATACCGTATACCAATGTTACAAGTTTTGTAAGCCTTGCCGAATTTAAGGCGTATCCCGGTATTATATGCATGCACATCAAAAATATTGTCCAGATAAGAAGCGCAAGAGCCGGGGCTGAATGCTGAAATTTGGCGCCAAGAAGAAGGTTTGTCCAGTCCGAGCTTAAGGCAGAAACAAAAAGCGCGCAGGGAGCAGCCGCAAATGCCAGGTATTTGACCGAAAGGTTTATGACGCGTACGGCTTTTTCTTTTGATTCCGTGTTAATTATCACCGAAAGCCTTGGATATACAGGCGCCATAATGGCAACCACAAAGGCGTTTAAAATCTCAATTACTTTTGCGGCGCCGCCATAATACCCGGCTTCAACTGCGCCTTTCATGCTGAACAGTATCAGCACGTTTACTTTTTCATACATATAGTTAAAAAGCCCCATTGCGGCAAAAGGCAGGCTCATAATTATCATTTTTTTCAGAATGCCGGCGTCGAAAGTAAAATCGGGTTTGACCGCGTATCTGACGCACAGAAAACCGGAAACAAGCGCGCTTAAGGCGTTGGAAGCGCCAAGCATAAGTATTATCTGCGGCAGGGTGAATTTAAGTGAAATTGATATGAAAATAAAAATTGCGTTTAAGATTGAAGCAAGCCCGCCCGCAAGGCCGGATAAATGCATTTTTTCATGGCTGGACAGGGCCGCGGTAAAAGGGTTGGAAAGGTACATAAGGGTCATTGCAAAAGAAGCGTATAAAAGAGGAAGTTTAACCGCGGGATTTTTTTCAAACGTCATGGAATAAGCCGCTATTAAGGCTCCTGACACCAGTATCTGAAACACCTGAAGCATAAGCGCGTTCCCAAAAAATTTTGGGGAGCCGCTGCCGGATATTTTTATTTCCCTGACAAGAAGGCTCTGCAGCCCGAAGTCAGTTATAAAACTTAAAAGGAATATAATGGAAAGTATATATGAATATACACCCTGCATTTCCGCGCCAAGGTAACGGACAAGGGCTATTCCGGCAAGCGCGCCGAAAATTTTTCCAAGAAAAAGCGTAAGCACCTGGCTTGTAATGTTAAGGGATAATATTTTTAAATTTCCGATTTTTAGCCGTCTCCTTTAAGGGTTTTGCAACAGGATTATTATAGGATAAACGGGATAAATGTTCATCAGAAAAATCACTATTATGTATTTGCAATAATCCTGTTATTTTGTTAGTTTAACAGGGGACGCGGACTTATCCTCAGGCAGACAATTGGCAAAGACAGGAGAAGCCTTTCCGGATGGCGAACAGCTTAAAATTTAATGAAAAAATATGGGATTACGGAGTTTTGCTGGTTATGCTTTTTGTTTTTACGGCGGAACTTCTTATGCTTGGCAGGCACAGCCTTTATATGGATGAAGGGGTTTACTCCTCCGCCGCGTTAAGAATAGCGGACGGCAGCGATATTCTTCAAAGGCATTTTGAAACCGGAAAATTTCCGCTGGTAAGCGGCATTATTGCCTTTTTCATACTGATTTTTGGCAATAATGATACTGTAATAAGAATACCGGGGATGATTGCTTCGCTTTTGACATTTATTTTTATCTATAAAACAGCGGTAAAGATTTATGATAAAAAAACAGGCTTTTTAACTGCAGCCATGCTCTGTTCATCCAAATATTTCCTTGTTTTTGGGCCCACGGCGTTTATGGACCCGTTTATGACAATGTTCCTCTGCGTTTCGCTTTACCTTATAATAAGCGGCAGATACATTTCCGGCGGCTTGTTTTTAGGGCTGGCTTTTGCCTCCAAATTTACATCCATGTATTTTGTTCCTGTTTTTTTATCAGCCCTGTATTTTCTGGACGCGGGCAAAAGGAAGGCTGAAGAATATATAAAACCGGCTGTCCAAATAATAATTCCGTTTGCCGCGGTTTTTTGTACAGTTTTCATATGGGCGGCATTATTTGAATGCAACAGGCTGGTCTCTTTTACCGAGTTCAATCCCGGCAGCTATAAAGGAATTATTAATTATGAAACTTTTAAAAAGGGCCTGGAAAATTTGATTATTCTGAACAAAGAAGCTGCCGGAATTGTTAAGCCTGCTATAGCTTTAATTTCAGCGGTAATCCTTCTTTTGATTCCAAAAAATATTTACAGAAAGAAAGACATATTTATTTTTGGAAATACGCTCTTTTTTTATCTTATGATGGTTTTTATGGCTGCAAGGGGGCTTCCGGTATACGACAGATATCTTGTGGTAATAATGCCGTTTATGGCTCTGGCTTTGGCAAGGGGTGCATTTGGTATTTTTGAATTGCTGAAAAGCAGGTCAAAAGCTGCGGCAGCGGCTGTTTTTCTGCTGTTTATTGTGCTGTCCTTAATGCCTTTTAATCCAAAAATAAAAATGGGCGCCTTATATGACTTAAACGACGGTATAAAGGAAGCCGCGGAAAAAATAAATAAAACCGGAATGCCTGTCGCGGGGCTTAACTGCGGATATTATGTGATGACTTATTATTTTTACGGCGTGCTGCTTGGCGATTACGGATTTTCAGAAACAGACAGGATAAAAAATGTTTACGCGCAGGATGAAAGGGAAGGGCTTATCCTTCTTGCCATGCTTGAAAACGGCGGGATTTATGAAAATCCTGAAAGCATACCAGGAAAATTCGGCGTATTAAAAGGGCTGTACAGGGACAGGGAATTGATGCTTTACGATACCGTGAAAGCTGGCGGAAAAATAAAGTACGGAATTTACGGCCTGAAAAAAACAGGCAAGGATAAGATTCCTGTATTATTAAATTCGGGCATGGAAAAAACCGATAAATGTGTTTTTGGAGGAATTATCGCGCTGAACAGCGTGAAAATAGGCGGCGGGCGCGCGGTTTATGAGTGGAAAATGATTTCAGGCGCAAAAAAAGATTACAGGATTTATGTGCATTTTAAAGATGGCAGTGAAAGGCTTCTGTTTACCGCGGACCATGAACCCGCCAGGAATCTTGCGCCTTTTGGAAAGCAGGAAAAAGGCGCAATAATTAATGATACCGATTACATTGACAATCCGGCAATATTAACGGCCGAGACGGCGGAAATAGGGCTGTACGACAGAAAAAGCGGAAAAAGGCTTAAGGTTACTTCCGGCAGCAACAGGTTTGCCTTAAAAAACGGAAGTATTATTGCTGATTAAAAAAAGTTTGTGATAAAATACTTTTACAGAAAGCATGAACGATTATTATGCGTTAAGAAAGGATAAGAGAAAGTTGATGAAAAATAAACCGCAAAAAAGTTTTCTTTCTGTTTTTAACAGCAAGAAAATGGAAAAAGAACTTTCAATAGTGATTCCCACATACAACAGGCAAAAAGACCTGCTTGCCCTTTTAGATTCGCTTTTTAAGCAGAAGTATGACAGGAAAAAAGTGGAAATAATAGTATCCGATGACGGCTCTTCTGACGGCACCTGTGATGCAATAAAAGGACTTATAAAAAAACATTCTGAACTAAAATATGTTTATCAGAAAAACGCGGGCCCGTCTGCCGCAAGAAACAACGGCATCTTGGCTGCAGCAGGTGAAATAATAGGGTTTATTGACAGCGATGTGATAGCGGATAAAAACCTGATAAAAAACGTCCTGACAGTATTTAAACGCAGTAAAGCAGATGTGATAGAGGGCATGACCCTTTCGCTTGAAAGGGAGATAAAAAATACAGTCTTTACCCACACGGTGCAGAATAAAACAGGCGGAAGATGGATAACCTGCAACCTGTTTACGCGCAGAAAAATTATAGAAAAAATAGGCGGTTTTGATGAAGAGTTCCGCCACCCTATAAGAGAGGATACAGCCCTTGGTTTTGCAATGCTTAAAGCGGGGGCTGTGTCGGAATTTTCAGATAAAATAATAGTGTACCATCCGGTGTATAGTTCCAATTATAAAATGCTGTTTAAACTGGCTTTTTATGGTATTTACGAGCCGCTATTAATAAGAAAGTTTCCCGGATATTATTTTAAATATCTTAACTGGTTTGACAGCTGGTTTGTGCCTTCCTATTATTCCGGATATTACGCGATGCCCATATTTGTGCTGATATGGCTTTTGACAGGTAATAGTATTTTTGGATATGCGGCGGCGGCGTTTTACGCGGCTTCCTATATTATATCTGTATATGCCATGTTCAGAAAAAAAACGGTTGTTTTTAAAGACGTTATTACAGTGGGCTTTCATTATCTGTATATCCCGTATTTAAGACTGTACTGGATAATAGCCGGAATTATAAAATATTTTATTAAGCCGTTTTTTGTAAATAACTGATAGTTTTAATACACCTGTCCCGTATTGAAAAACCCAAATTTACCTTTCATTTTGCCAGATTTTTTGGTAAATTTAAGATAACCGACAAAATATTACGGGGTGGCAAAGAGTTGAAAAGGCTTGTAATAACAGCATTACTTACTGTGTTTATCACAAATGTATTTGCCGCTGACAGTCTGGCTGTCAAATATTACAAATATGCCATAACCTACCATAAGCAGAATGACCTTAATAAGGCCCTTCAATATTATAATGCTGCCGTTAAAAAGGACAAAAAAATGTGGCAGGCGTGGCTTGGGCTGGGAATGTGCTACTACAACATGAAAAAGTACCGCAACGCCAAGCTTATTTTTAAATACGTGCTTATGATAAAACCCGGCGAAAAGACGGCTGAAAAATACCTGGACATGATAAATCCAAAAATAAACGAGCCTTCCAAAACAGCCGCGACAGGTAAAAAACAGAAAAAATTAAAAGGCGATATTATGTGGCGTTCCGCGGTGTTTCCGGGCCTTGGGCAGTTTTATAACGATGAGCTTGTAAAAGGGTACATATACTCGCTGTCTTTTCTTGCCAGCACCGCTGCTGTGGTTAAATACACAATAGACCAGCAGCAGGCTGTGGACGCCTATTACAACGCCAACACTGATTTTGATGTAAAATATAAAGCCGCGCAGGACGCCAACAGCCGCGTGATTATCCCGCTTGCCATGCTGGGCACTGTCTGGCTTATATCCATAGTGGACGGTTTTATGACAGGCGCGGAATATGACAAGATAGGAATTGACATGAACAGGATGAATTCGATGATTGAAATAAAGGGCGATATGCTTGCCCTGAATATAGTCAATTACAGGTATTAATATGCGTAAACCGGCCATTATTTTAATCGCTGTCCTGATAATTGTTTTATCCGGCTGCAGGGAACTTTCACGCAAAAATCCTTATGACCCGTCTTCGGCCGATTACAAAGGAATCACCTATAAAGGGGAAGAACTTTACCCCGCGGATTTTCAGATTAAAAAAATGGCTTCAGCCGGCGGTTATATTGCCTTTGCCGGAACAAAGGAAATCTATGGGGATTGCGCCGTAAAAACCGCGGCAGGCGCTTCCATCGGCGTGTTTACCGGAATTTCTGATATCTGCGCGGATGACAGCGGAAATTTTTACGCTGTTGACAGGTCAACAGGCGTGACCGTTATAGATGCCATGAATATGACTTCTGTTTTGCCTTTTTCCACGTCTTCGGGAATTGACAGCTTATATATAGAGTGGATGGACGGCAACCTGTACATTACCAATGAATATGACAATGAAATATACCGTATTCCCGACTCCGGCGGCGCGCAGATGACCGTCTCGGTCAGCGTAACCGCGCAGGGCTACTTTACGCCGGGCGAAATTTTTAAATTTGGCGCTTCCTTATACGTTGTAAACACCCTTAACAAAAAACAGGCAATCAAATATGACCAAAACTTAAGCAGTGCGGAAGTGATAAATTTCGGCGCGAATATAATTGACGCGTGCGTGTATGGCGGAGCGCTTCAGGTATTGTCGGAAAGCGCAGTTTACAAAACTGACGGCGCGCTTGCGGTACTGCTTAAATGGGGGGATTTTGGAGAGGGACCCGGAAGGGTTTTTAACGGAAAAAGTATTGCCTATAACACCATTGACGGGTTATTATATATCCAGGACGGATCAACCATAAAGAAATTCGGGGAGTAAAAACCGTTATGAAAAAAGTTTTGTTTATCTTAATGGCTTTCTGTTTAATCGTTTCATCTGATTTGCGCGCGTTTTATGAAGAAACCGAAAGGGCGCAGACCGAAGATGAAGCCATGTCTGTTTTTCTTCAGCAGGTGGAAACCGAATCCGCCAAAATGAAAAACCCGGTGCGCGATAAGGCTATGCTGTATTTCAAAAAAGGAGAAGCGCTTTTTAAATCAAAGGATTACAAAAACGCGGCAAGGTTTTTTTACGCGTCGGTGAAAATAGACCCCACTTTTAAAGATGGATGGAAGAACACGGGATTCTGTTATTACCAGTTAAAACAGCACAAGTACGCGCTGCCTCTTTTTAAAAAAGTGCTTGAACTTGACCCCGAAGATAAGGACGCAAAGGATTTTATGGAGTATTACAATTCCTTTATAGAAAAAAAACAGAAAGCGACACAGGTCAGGGAACCCATAGATTCAATCTGGCGCTCCGCCGTACTGCCGGGGTGGGGGCAGATGCATAACGGCCAGAACTTAAAAGGCGTAATAACAGGCGCGGCTTTCGCGCTTAGCTTGGGCCTTACAATTTACAATACGGCTGACCAGCACACAAAGTACGATAAATATTTAAAGACAAATGAAAACCAGGAAGCGGCTTTTAAAAAAGCGGAAGAAGCGGCCACAAGCGCGCTTATATTCGGCCTTATAACAGGCGGGCTTTACGCTGCAGGAATTGTGGATGCCGCGTTAAATTATAATTCGCCTGACGCAAGGGCCGTGTTTAATATAAACGAAAGCGGCACATTTATCGCGTCCGCGGAATTAAGGTGGTAAATATGAAAAAACTGACGGTTATATTTATTGCCTTTGTTTTTTTAATCTCATGCAAAGACATGAAGCGTGTTAACCCGACAGACCCGCAGGCTTCCAATTATACAGGGATGCATTACACCGGAAGCATCAGCGGTTTATCAGAAGTCGCTGATTTTGACGCTTACGGAGGAAATATTTATGTTGCGGATAAAATAGCAGGAAAAGTTTATTGTTTTAATAAAAATGGAGATCAAGAATGGGAGACTCCGCAGGATTCCATTGTTTCGCCATCAGCTGTATACGCGGACTACGGCAAGGTATATATTTATGATTCAAATGACGGAGTAGTCAGCAGAATAACGGTTGGCAATTCAAATATCAGCTCATTCGACGTATTGGATTTTAACGTGCATGAATTTATAGTTGATGAAAATGAAAATTTTTATTTTGCTTTGGAAAGCGGGATATACAAGAAGTGCACGCTTCCGGCCGGAAGTTTTGGAACTGCACAGCCGGTTGCTTTAACAAGCACGGCTGACGACTGGTTTATGCAGGTATCAGATATGTGTTTTAACGGAACCAATGAAATAGTGGCAGCTGATTCAGAACTTGACAGGATTTTATTTATGGATTTAAACGGAAATTTCAGGATGAAAATAGAGCCCGGCACGGATATAAAAGGCATAGCCGTTAAAGACGGAATTTTATATGTGCCGTGCGCCGCTGGGATTATTGAATACAGCTGCGTAAACGGCAGCAAATTAAGGGTATGGGCAGATTACGGTGAAGGCAACGGCAAAGTCATAAAACCGTCTTTAATTGACACAATGGACAGCGCGGTTTACGTGGAAAACGTGTCCGACATAAAGGTATTTGAACCTTAAATATAAACCGGGGAGAAATATGGCTCGCCACAGGTTTTTTGTAAATAAAATAGCGGAAGGCAAAGCGGAAATTACGGGCGGGGATTACACCCACGCCGCGACAGTGCTGCGCATGGAACCCGGCGAAAAGATAAATGTTTTTAATTACGAACACGGGGAATACGAAGCGGAAATACAGGAAATTGACAGGCATTACGGGGTAATTAAGGTAAAAGTGGCTGAAAAATTAAGGGACAGGCAAAAAAGCACCGCGCAGATCTGTGCCATAATCTCCTTAATAAAAAAAGACAAGATGGAACTTATGCTTGAAAAGTTAACCGAGCTTGGTGTTGATGAAATAATACCGGTTATAACAAACCGCACGGTAATAAAGGTTAAAGACGAAGAAAAGAAAAACGACAGGTGGGAAAAAATAATATATTCCGCGGTCAAACAGTGCGGCAGGCTTAATAAACCGAAATTATTGCCTGTCACAGAAGGCATAGCGGCGCTTGAAACCGCGCAGCACGCGCTTAAATTTTTTATCTATGAAAAAGAAGAAAAAAATTTTCTTATAGACGAAGCGGTAAAACTTGAAGGATTTAATGAAAAGATTTATTTTATTATAGGGCCTGAAGGCGGTTTTGACGAAGCAGAGGCCGAACTTTTAATAAAAAAAGAATTTATCCCGGTAAGCATCGGCGACACTATTTTAAGGGCGGAAACCGCGGCCATATCAGCCGCAGCCGTGCTGGTGCAGGCGGTAAGGAGAAGCATGTGGAAATCCTGAAAACCGTTTTATCAGAAATTAACGCGCTTGGGCTGCAGGGCGACGCGTATTGCGAAAAAAATTTAAAGAATGAAACAATGGTAAACGACGGCGAAGTTGACCAGATAAGGCAGTCTGATTCTTTCGGCTGCGGGGTAAGGGTTTTTAAAAACGGCAGGATGGGTTTTGCCTTTTTTACGGCAGATGACGCGGCAGAGGCAAAAAAGGCGGTTAATAAAGCGGCTGATACCGCGCTTATAGAAGGATATGAAAAGTACACCCTTGTGCCTTTCTGCAAATGCGACCCGCCGGATACGGTTGATCCGGATTATAATTCCATAACCGCAAAGCTAAGGCAGGACAAAGCGCTTGAAGCTGAATCTGCCGCAAAGAAATACGGAAAAAAAGTGAAGTTTGTAAGGGACACAAACCTTACGGATATAAAAAACACCTCGTGTTACATGAACACGCAGGGAGCGGATTCATTATCTGAAAAAACATATTATTACTGCTTCACTTCGGCAATATCTTCGGACGGCGCAACGCAGGAAGCGTCCGAAGTTATGACAGGCTCCTGTTTATTTAAAGATATTGACGCCGGCAAACTTGGACGTGAAGCCGCTGAAAAAGCCGATATGCTGCTGGGAGGCGGGCCTTTAAAAACCGGAAGATACGACCTTATTCTTCCTCCGCAGGCTGCAGTGGACTTTTTGCAGATATTAGCGCCGCTGTTTTACGCTTCCAATATACGCAAAGGCAAATCTCTTTTTGGTTCAAACAAAGAAGGCGATACTGTCGCAGCATCCATACTTAACATAAACGACGACGCGCTTCTGGCTTTCCGCGCGGGAAGTTTTGGCACGGACGGCGAAGGTATTGCCGGAAAAAATAAGATGCTTATAAAGCACGGAAAGCTTATGGAATTTTTATATGACATATCATCCGCGAATTTCTTTAAAAAAGAGCCTGGAGGCAACGGCGTGCGCGGAAGTTTTAAAACGCTTCCTGAATGCGGGGTATCCAATTTTTATATTGTGCCGGGGGATTCCAGAAAAGATAATATTATGAAAGGCAGCGGCCTTATAATAAACTCTTTAATGGGGCTGCACACCGCGGACCCCGTGTCAGGCAATTTTTCGCTGGGTTTAAACGGTTGGCTTCTTGAAAAAGGCGAAATTAAGCAGGCAGTAAAGGAAATGCTTGTAACCGGCAACATAAAGGACGTGTTAATGAATGTCAGGGATGTATGCGAAGACATAACGTTTTATTTTAATTACGGAAGCCCCACTGTTGTAATAGGGGACATGACAGCGGCAGGAAGATAAAACAAAATCAGGAGCAGGCAATGAAAAAAACAATCACCGGCATAATAGGTTTCCCGCTTTCCCATACTTTATCCCCTGTAATGCATAACGCGGTTTTTAAAAAATATAAAATGAAATGGGAATATAAGGTATTTGAAACAGAACCGGAAAATGTCCCTGCTGTGATAGAAAGGGTAAGGCGGGAAAACATTAAAGGGATAAACGTCACAATTCCGCACAAGCACGCTGTAATGCCGCTTCTGGATAAAATTGACCCTGCCGCCGAAAGGATAGGCGCGGTGAACACCGTTAATAACGTAAACGGGGTCCTTACAGGATATAACACTGACTATCTTGGCTTTCTTGCCACGCTTAAAAAGGCAAAGATAAATCTTAAAGGAAAAAAAGTGGTAATGCTTGGAGCCGGCGGCGCCGCGCACGCCGTTGGGTACGCCTTAATGACGCAAAAACCTTCAAAATTCCACATTTATAATATAGATATCCCGATGACAAAAAACCTTGTTAAAAAACTGGGATTAAAAAAAGCCATAATAGGGGATATTAAAAAAAGCGCGGCAAAGGACAAGGTACTTGCCGAAGCTGATTTTATAATGAACTGTACGTCGGTGGGAATGCACGGCAATCAGGTGGTATATGAAATTGAAAAGTTAAAAAAAGGCGCGGTTGTATACGACATTATCTACAATCCGGAAAAAACGGAGTTTTTAGCGCGTGCGGAAAAAATGGGCGCTAAAATAATAAACGGGCTTGATATGCTTATTTATCAGGGGATGGAATCGTTTAAGATTTGGACAGGAAAAAAATCCGATTATCCCCTTATAAAAGAAAAGTTGAACAGGTATTTTAATAAAAAATAAATTGTTTTAGGGGGTGTGTTGTATGAGTGATGAAAAACTGACTCCTATTGACACTGACAGGTCAATGCGCATTGACGAGCGGCAGAACAGAGTCCAGCCCCCGCACAATAAGGGAAAGCAGAAAAAGAATTTTAAAGAAGAACTTATTAAAAAAGAAAAAGAAGTTCTGGAAAAAGAACATCAGGAAGTAAAACCTGACACAAACGCAAGATACAAGGACGGAAGAAGAATCTGATGAAAAAAATAGCGGTATTTTTTACAGCGTTGCTTGTAATGGCGGCCTGCACGGCAAAACCGGAAAAGATAGAAAAAGTCTATTATCCGTCGGGAAAACTGCTGGCGGAAATGCCCATGGTAAAAGGGTTAAAACACGGGAAAATTATATGGTATTACGAATCAGGGGACATAAAAACAACACAGGAAGTTAAAAGAGGCGCGGCTGACGGAAGGATAATTTTTTATTACGAGGGCAATATAAAAGAGCACGAAGGCGTGATAAAAAACGGCAAACGCATAGGCGAGTTTAAATATTACGACAGGCAGGGAAAACTGATAAAGTCAGAGTTTTACAGCAATGGAAGCGTTGTAAAAGAAAAAACATACACGCCATAATTATCCGCAGTTATAATCTGTCCTTTATTGTAGAGACGCAATATATTGCGTCTCGCTTTGATTGGTTGAATTTGCAGTGGTAGACGCGGGTCTTCAGCCCGCGGGTTTTGTTTTTAAACGGGAGCGGTTATCGGGAATTAAAAATTTATTTAGGGATATTCCATGAAAATAAAACATCCTGAAACGGGGATATGCGGGTTATCGTGCAGGCTGTGCCCCAATTATCAAACGGACGCAAAGAGCAGGTGCCCGGGGTGCAAAAGCGATTACAGGATGTCCGCGGGATGCCCTTTTATAACATGCGCCGTAAAAAATAAAGGCATTGAATTCTGCTGGGACTGCGAAGAAAATAAAACCTGCGTTAAGTGGAAAAAACACAGGGAAGCAGGGAAAAAGCACGATTCCTTTAAATGCTATCAGGCGCTTGAAAATGATATTGCCTTTATTCAGAAGCACGGCGTTAAAAAGTTTATAAAAGGGCAGAAGGTAAAAGAAAAACTGTTAAAAGCGATGCTGAAAGATTTTAATGACGGCCGTTCCAAAAGTTATTACTGCATCGCGGCAACTGTGATGAAAACGGAAGAATTACGGCAGATAATAATAAAGGCAAAAAAAGCCTCCGCAGGAATTAACATAAAGGAAAGGGCAAAAGTATTGCATAAAATTCTTGACGAAACCGCTGCAAAGAAGAAATATTTTCTGAAACTAAGAAAATAATAAACGATTTTCTTTTGACTTTAACACTTATTATGTGTACACTTATTATGTACACATAAGGAGGCAATCATGAAAGCGTCGGTTTTGGATCTTCGCAGGAAAATGAAATCAATAATTTCCGCTATTGACAGGAAAGAAAAAGTAATACTTACCCACAGGGGTACGGAAAAAGGCGTTATATATCCTGTTAATTTAGAGCCGGAAGGTGAATATAATCTTTTTGAAGATCCTGCTTTTGGTATGTGGGCAAAGCATAAGAAAAGCGTTAGCCGGACCGTCAAAGATTTAAGGAAACCACGCCATGCAGTTTGATACTGATGTACTGATATGGCTTTTAAGGGGAAACAGAAATGCCGCGGATAAAATTATGTCTGAAAAGGACAGATGCATAAGCGTTATTACGTTTATGGAACTTTTAAAAGCGGCTGCCAATAAGAATGAAAGCGCGGCAATAAAAAAGCTGATTAAAAAACTAAACTTTACCGTAATACCAATAAACGACGATATCAGCCACAGGTCTCTTATATATATGGAAGAGCACGGCCTTAAAAGCGCCATATCTGTCGCGGACTGCCTTATTGCCGCAACAGCCGCGGAATCCACACAGGTTCTATGCACTGCAAACCATAAGGACTTCAGGGCAATTGGAGATATAGAACTGGAAGGATTCAAAGCATAATATGAAAATTCTAAGAACATTGATGATGGTTTTATTGCCGGTTATGGCGTACGCTTATTCCAACGAATTCAACCCGCCGCACTGGCCGGGTGAGGGATATAATTCAAATTATTTCATATTGGGCGTGCCTGATTCCAAACTGCAGATAAGCACAAAGTTCCGCGCAATTAAGGAAGGCGGGCTTTTTGTCGCTTACACTCAGCAGATGTACTGGGGGCTGTGGGAGGATTCACATCCCATGTATGACGTAAATTACAACCCCGATATGTTTTTCAGGATAGTTGTTGATAACAGCCGTTCTGCCTGGCTTGATGTGGGGCTTTTGGACCATGAATCAAACGGGCTGCAGGGCGAAGATTCGCGCAGTTGGAATAAACTTTACCTGCGGTATACGGATGGCGTATTTATAGGGCAGGAAAACGAACTGCACTGGTCGTTTAAGGTGTGGTACCCTTACGGCCCTGACCCCACTTCGCCGGACCTGCAGCGTTACAGGGGCACGTTTGAAATGCAGGTTACAATAAACAATATTGCCAAAGGGCTGTTTGACAGGAATGATTTAACAATAAGGGTGTATCCGGGCGGCCCGTCATCAGTTGATTTATTAAAGGGAGGGCAGGAAATTACGCTGCGCGGGAATCTGTTTTTTATGAAAGATATGCTTCCTGTTGTTGTCCTGCAGTTTTTTCACGGATACGGCGAAAGGCTGATAGATTACAAGACAGAACGCACGGTTTTCAGAGCTGGCATAGGATTTTAATTTTTTAAAACCAAACAGGGCGGATTTTAAAAATTGGGATTTGAAGCGGATTTTGAAAAGTGGAAAAAAGAAGATTTTGGAAACTTCTGCATTACAAAGTGCGAAAAAACATGCTGTGATATGCGCAATGTGTCCCTGCAGGTAAACGAAAAAGAGCTTACAAAGATATTTGGGGAAAAAATTAACCCCGGCGACTATAAAAAAATCGGGATTAAAAAAGCGGGCAAAGGCATGTTCAGCATAGAAACAAAGGATTATTGCAGGCAGTTTGACTGCAGCACCCGTATGTGCAAGAATTATGAACACAGGTCCGTAAGCTGCAGGGCTTTTCCTTTTGTGGTGGAAAAGGACGCTGTCATAATAAAAAGCGGGTGTTCTTTGGCGCGGGGCGGCGCGGAACTGGATAAACTTGCGCGGATAGCGTCTTCATATAATAAGGTAATAGTAAAACGCGCGGGAAGATAATAATATATTAAATAAGGGAGGGTGTATGTACAAGAAAAGCCCGGAAGTGACCGCGTTCATAGAAAAATATCCCAAAGATGTAAAATTAATCCTTAACAAAATCCGCGCGGCAATTCACAAAGCCGCGCCAAAAGCCGAAGAAGCCATGGGTTACGGGGTGCCTGCATTCAAACTTAACGGCAATTTGGTATTTTTTGCGGGATTTAAAAAGCACATCGGTTTTTATCCAAACGGGAATTCAGCGATGAAAAAATTCAAAAATGAACTTGCGGAATACGAACAGGCCCGCGGCACAATAAGATTCCCGCTTGATAAACCGATACCATACGGGCTGATAACAAAAATAGTAAAGTTCAGGGCACAGGAGCAGCTGCAAAAGCGTTAACGCGCCTGCGTAATAAATATAATCTGTTTAATCTTTATTCAAAAAAATCAGGTTATTCCGGCCAAAAAATAATTAAAAATAATCTGTATATTTTTGTTGACATAAATGTATACATTATGTATACTTGTGTCATGAAGAAACATACACTTACTTCAAAAGAAACAGAGCTGATTAAGGCGGTAAGAAACACCCTGATGAAGGGGCACAGCCCAAGCGTGAGAGAGCTTATGGAGGAGCTTGGTTATAAGTCGCCGCGTTCTACCGCGGAGCTTATTAAAAAACTCACGGCAAAGGGCTACTTAAGAAGAAACGCGGAAGGGGATCTTCAGATTATTGAAAACTTTTCCGGAGACGAAAGCAGGGTTCAGACCGTTCAAATTCCGCTTGTCGGAATGGTTGCCTGCGGTTCGCCCATTCTTGCGGAAGAAAATGTGGAACAGATGATACCCGTATCAACGCGGATTGCTGCGCCGCCTTACAGGTATTACATGCTGCGCGCCAAGGGCGATTCCATGAACCTTGCCGGCATCAACGACGGCGACGCTGTCCTTATAAGGCAGCAGGACACCGCGCGAAATAAGGACATTGTTGTCGCCTTAATTGACGACGAAGCCACCATAAAAGAATTCAACAAAAGCGGTGACATGGTGCTTTTAAAACCCAAATCAACCAATCCAAAACACAAGCCCATCATACTTACGGATGATTTTATGATTCAGGGCATTGTTGTAACAACTATACCGGGACTATAACAGGAGGATGAATATATGTCGCCATTTATTGTAAGCGCAGTAAGCGAAGTTGACGCGTTTCGGGTAATGTACGGATGGAAAATGGGAAGCAAAAGCGGCGCTTTTATCAGGCTTGCCAATTATCACGGGCCAAGAAAGGGCGCGCCGGGCTATGAAAAAGCCGTAAAGATGTTAACCGCGCTTGTGCTTGGAAAACAGATACACGTGGGCAAAGTTATAAAGGTAAAGGGCAAAGACCTTGTCGCGGAAGTTTACGTAAACGGCAGGAACATAAACGAATTTATCAATTAAAGAAAGCCGGCAGAAAGAAAACAAAGGGCGCAGTACAAAAAAACATAGAGGAAAACAAAGGGAGGCAACAGAAATGAGCGAAGAGAGCAAAAGTGAAAAGAAAAAAGCGTTAAGCCTTGCAATAGCGCAGATTGAAAAGGAATTCGGCAAGGGTTCCATCATGAAGCTTGGCCAGACGCAGACAGGCAAGATTGAATCAATACCCACCGGGGCATTGTCTTTGGACCTTGCGCTTGGAGGAAGCGGAATTCCAAAGGGAAGAATAATAGAAGTGTTCGGGCCGGAATCTTCGGGCAAATCCACGCTTGCGCTTAATATCGTGGCGCAGGCGCAGAAACTTGGCGGCGTTGCCGCTTATGTGGACGCGGAAAACGCCATGGACGCGGAATACGCGGCCAAAGTGGGCGTTGACGTTGCCGAACTTCTTATTTCCCAGCCGGATACCGGGGAACAGGGGCTGGAAATTGTTGAAAAACTTGTAAGAAGCGGAGCCGTGGACATAATTGTCGTTGACTCTGTGGCCGCGCTTGTGCCAAAGGCGGAAATTGAAGGCGATATGGGCGACAGCCACATGGGCGTGCAGGCAAGGCTTATGTCCCAGGCAATGAGAAAACTGACGGGCATAATCAACAAATCAAAGTGCATCGTTATTTTCATTAACCAGATAAGGGAAAAAATAGGGGTAATGTTCGGAAATCCGGAAACAACGCCGGGCGGAAGGGCTTTAAAATTTTACTCCTCCGTAAGGATAGACATAAGAAGGGTTGAAACAATCAAAAAGAACGAAGAAATGATAGGCAACAGGGTAAAGGCAAAAATCGTAAAAAACAAAGTCGCGCCCCCTTTCAGGGAAGCTTTCTTTGACATCATTTTCGGCAAGGGAATATTGCGGGAGCCCGCGACGCTTGAAGCGGCTGTGGATTTTGGAATAGTTGAAAAAAGCGGAAGCTGGTACATATACAAAGGGGAAAAAATAGGGCAGGGAAAAGACAATTCAGTCGCCTACTTAACACAGCATCCTGAAGTGACAACTCAGATAGAAAATGAAACAAAGGAAAAATTCTTCGCGAAAGCCGCCGGTCAGGCGCCGCCTCCGCCGGAGCAGGAAGAAGAAGAGGATGACCTGGAAGACCTTGAAGAAGAAGTAAAAGAAGAAGAAAAAGATAAAACAGAAGAAACAGAGAAACCGAAAAAAGCTTCAAAAAAGAAGTAGGGGTTTTTATTTAACGGGCGAAAGCCCAAAAAAAGAGGGGTAGAGCTATGGAAAAAGAACAGTTCAGCAAAGAGATGTGCGAAAGGACTTTAAAATTCGGGGCATCGGCGGCAACGGCGTGCGCTAAGCTTCCGGACAAGACAGAAGCAAAAATTATCGGTGAAATGATTGTAAGGTGCGCGTCTTTGACAGGCGCAAGCTACAGGGCGGCGTGCAAAAGCACTTCAGGAAAGGATTTTCTTTCAAGGCTGGAAGAAACAGAAAGGCTTTCAAACGAGGCAAAACACCTTATGGAAGTACTTCAGCTTGCGGGCCTTGAAAAAGAAGGGCTGTTTAATGAGCTGGTAAAAGAAGCGGGAACAATATCTTCAATATGCGCTTCGGCTTTAAAATCAACGCGTGAAAAGTTCGCTGCGTATAAAGATAAAAACAAAAAGGAAAACTTAAAGGCGTCTGTATAATATTGTTACCCCAATAGCATATATCACGGTTTAAGGCTGACGGCTTAAACCGTTTATGACGCCCTTTGTTTTCCGGCCGGCGCGGGCCCTGTGAGGCCCCGCCGGCCATTTTGTTTTTATATATGCAATATGCAACCCTTTCTGTTAGAATAACGTCATATTTACGGCATAGGAGGTAATGTATGAAGAAATTTCTTAAGATTTTGCTTATAATAACAGGTATTCTTGTCATTTTGATTGGCGGAGCTGTTGCCGCTGTCTATATCATGTTCCCTGCGGAAAAAATAAAACAGATTGTGATAAAAGAAGGTTCCGAAATCACGGGAAGGACAATAGGTTTAGGGGATCTTAAATTCAACATATTTAAGGGAATAGAAGCGGATAATGTATTCATTAAGGAAAGCGGCGCTTTGAACAAAGAAAACTTTTTAAAAGCGGATTCAGTGGTATTTAAATATAACCTTCTTTCGCTCTTAAAACGGGACCTTATAATAAACAGAATAGAGCTTGTGTCGCCTTACGTAAAAATCATAAAACAGCCGGACGGAAAGTTTAACTTTTCAGACATGCTTAACGGCGAAAAAAAAGAAAAAACGGTTAAAAAGAAAAAAGACAACGGCGAAAAACCGTTTTTTAACAATATCATAGTGACAGGGCTTGCAGTAAAAAAAGGAAACTTTATTTATCTTGATAATTCAAAGCCAAAAGGCATAAACGCGCAGGTTAAGGATTTTAACTTTTCAACAGGCAATATGCTTTTAAGCGCTGCCGTGCCTGTGGATATTAAGTCTGATTTTACCGCAGTTTACGGAAATTACACTATACCGGTTGATTTAAAATCACAGGTTAAGCTTGACCTTAAATCTAAAGACGCTGATATCGCACTGGGAAAACTTGTAATTGCCGGAACCGTAAGCGAAGGAAATGTTAAGCTTATAAATTATAAGGATGCATCGGGCAGGATTTCCACACTGGGTGATATCTCCGCGCTGATAAAATTGCTTCCTGAAAATGCATCAGCCGGATTAAAAGACGTTGCGATATCCGGAACTGTAAAAAATAACATTAAATTTTCTTTTGCAAACGGGAAATTCATATTTACAGATTCAGCAGCGCTTGAAAAGGCGGAAGTATTATACCGCGGAAAAAAAGCCGTGGAAAATTTTAACGGCATGGCGGAGCTTACATCCGATTATAAATTAAAATCAGACATGGATTTTAAACTTGCCGGGAATGACGTTAATATCAAGATAAACGGGACAAACGTAACCAATATGGACAGCGGCATATTCAATGTTGACATCTATTCGCCAAAACTTGCGGTGGAATACCTGATGGCTTTAATTCCAAAAAAGGATAAATCAGCCGCTGATAAAGGCGCGGCAGGTAAAAAATCCGCCCCTGCTAAAACAAAAAAAGCCATAAAAGCGCCCGGCACTTACGTCAATGTTAAGGCGGACAATATAACCTTTAAGGAAATCACAATTGGCAAAACCATAGCCAATGTAAGGCTTGTTAATAATAAGTTTTATATGGAAGCGTCAGCCGCGGCTTACAGCGGAAACATAAACAGCAGCGCGGTTTCGGACATCAATAAAGGGACTTATTCATTTGATTTTATAACATCGCAGGTACAGATGACGCGGCTTATAGATGATGTGATAGCCGTGCTTCCAAGAAAAGACGCGTCTAAAAAGACCTTTATTGACGACCTTAAAGGAAAAGTTCAGGGTAAAGCCGCCATTAATTCCAAATTTTCCGGGACAACGTTTAATGACATACTGCATACGGTAAAAGGCAGCGGAAATTTCAGTATTACAAACGGCCTTGTGGGGCCGCTTGAAATGGGCAAAGACCTTGCCGAAAAAACAGGTATTTCAGATTTGGGCAATGCCATAGAGTTTGATACTATGGCGGGTGTATTCAGCATGGCTTCCGGAAAAATTGACGTTAAAAATTTCCGGCTTGATAAGGGCGCTGACGGCAAAGCAGGCGACATAAAAGTAAAAGGAGCCGGATGGATAACCGTGGACAGGGCTCTTGATTTTAAGGCGGAAACAGATATCAGCCCAAAACTGGCTAAACAGTTTGAACAAAATATTGCAGCTAACTTTGGAATAAAAGACGCGGGCTATGCTTATGATAAAGAGGGATGGATGCCTTTTGATTTCAGGGTATACAATACCATAGCGCAGAAAAAGTACGATTATTCACAGTCAAGAATGATGGCAAATATAAAAAGGAACCTTGCTAAAAAGCTTGAAGAAGAAGGCAAAAAGTATATGGAAAAAGAGGGCGGAAAATTAATAAAACAGCTTTTTGGAAAATAACATTTGCAGCCGGTATAATAATATTTTTAGCTGGATGCGCCACAGTAAAAAAAGCGGATAATCTGAAATTATTCGGTGAAAAAGCCCAGGCTGCACATAAAGCCGGCGCCGTTGATATCATAACCCTTGCCGGCGACATAATGACCGGAAGAAAACTTTCCCCTGTTATAGACGGCAATGAAGCGGGCTATCCTTATAAGAAAATAAAATCTCTCCTTAAAAATTCTTCGCTTATATTCGGCAACCTGGAAGCGCCACTTGTAAAAACGGAAAATACGGCAAAGCTTACAAAACAGGGTAAAGATAAAGCCGTGCATCTTTATGGATTTGAAAGGGACGCGCGGGCACTGGCGGACGCGGGTTTTAACATTGTATCCCTTGCAAATAACCATATACTGGACTACGGGCAATACGGCCTTACGCAGACTGTGCAGGCGCTTGAACAGGCGGGCATTGATTACTGCGGCATAAGAAAGAACAGCCTTTGGAAGCCGAATGTTCCGTGCGTAAAGTATATAAACGGGACAAAAGTCTCATTTTTATGTTATTCAAACGTTTCCCATGAAACCTTTTTTGCGGGCAAGGACAGGTACGGCACAATTCCGGCGCTTATGGATGAAATTGAAAAAGACATAAAAGCGTGCAGGGCTGATACGGATATTCTTATAATATACCTTCACTGGGGAAAAGAATATGAGGAAGTAAAAAAATACCAGAAAAAATTCGCCAGAAGATTAATTGACCTGGGCGCGGATTTTGTTTTTGGTTCGCACACTCACCTTTTTCAGGATGTGGAAAAATATAAGGATAAGTATATTTTCTACGGAATCGGAAATTTTGTATTTGACCTTGACCGTGAAGAGACGCATAAAAGCGGATTGGTAAATCTTTACTTACAGGATAATAAAATTAAAAGCGTGAAACTTATACCCGTGAAACTTGTGGATTATACTCCTGAAATTATGGAAAACCCCGCTGAAGTAAAAGAGTTTATTAAAGGTTTGAAATTTGAAGGGGTTGAACCCGAAGAGTTGGGGATAAGTTTTAGTTCTAAGTAATAAGCAGATAACCAATTAAACATAAGCAAAAAAATTGTAAAAAGCTAAAGTCTGTTTTAGATTTTTTGGTTCCCTTCCGTCCCTCCGTGCATCCGACCATCTGTCCCTCTGTTCTTATCGGACTTGGCCACCTCGGCGCTACCTGCGCCTCGTCGGCCCCGGTTTTGACCTGACGCTCGCTCCACTCGCTTTTCGTCCGCTGGACGCGGTCAAAACCATTCAAGTCCTACAGGGCCTTAAAATAAAAAAGGCGTACACAAGGTACGCCTTTTTTATTTTAAATGGTGGGCCCTGTAGGACTTGAACCTACGACCAATAGATTATGAGTCTACTGCTCTAACCAACTGAGCTAAGGGCCCATTTTTAGTAATTTCAAAGTGTTTTATATTATATTTTTTTAAGGTATAATGTCAAGGGAATAATAAGCAGGGCAAAGGAGGGAATATGGGAAAAACCACTGTCAGATTGTTACTGGTGCAGGTATTCTTGCTGATAACAGTTTTTTTAGGAGGGGCAGCCATAGATAAAAAACTTACCGCAGAACAGGCAATGAAAAATATTACCTGGTTTCACCACGATTCTTTTATGATTGAACTTGCCGGGAAAACCGTTTACATAGACCCTTTTAAGATTAATTCTTCAAAACCGGCGGATTTTATCCTTGTCACGCATGAACATTATGACCACTGCTCGCCGGAAGATATTAAAAAAATAATGAAAAAAGATACGGTAATAATATGCCCGGTGCAGGCCGCAGAAAAACTTAAAGGTTTTAACGTAAAGGTCATTAAAAGCCCGGAATCGGTTATGGCCGGAGAGATAAAAATAGAAGCTGTTCCTGCCTATAACACCAATAAGAAGTTTCATCCAAAAAAAGACGGTAAGGTGGGATATATATTAAATTACGGCGGCGTCAGAATTTATCATATGGGTGACACTGACTATATAGAAGAAATGAATAATTTGGGAAAAGTATCAATAGCGCTTGTGCCGGTGTCGGGAACATATGTTATGAATGCAAAGGAAGCGGCAGAGGCGGTTGAAATAGTAAAACCTGAAATAGCGGTGCCAATGCATTACGGGCTTATCGTGGGCAATGAAAACGACGGAGAAGAATTCAAAAAATATGTTAAGAATAAAGCAATAAAAGTCATTGTCCTGAAAGAGGGGGGTTCTTATGCTGAATAAAGAAGAACAGCAGGCCCTTTTAAAACTTGCAAGAAACACAATAGAGCAATACGTAACAAAGGGAATGATACCAAGGTTTGATTCTTCTGACCCTGCATTCAGTCAGACAGGCGGAGTTTTTGTGACAATACACAACAGCGGGCAGCTGCGCGGGTGTATAGGCATAATAGAAAGCGATGAATCAATATATAAAACCGTGGAAGAGATGGCAATTGAAGCCGCCACGCAGGACCCAAGGTTTGAACCCATAAATGAATACGAACTGAAAGACATTGACCTTGAAGTATCCGTGCTGACGCCCAAGCGCAGGGTAAAAAGTGTTGATGAGATTGAACTTGGCACTCACGGCGTGATTGTAAAAAAAGGTTTTGCTTCCGGGATTTTTCTTCCGCAGGTGGCGACAGAAACAGGCTGGAGCAGGAAAGAATTTATGGAACACCTTTGTGAAGGAAAAGCAGGGCTGTCAAAAGACGCTTACCTTGACCCAAAAACGGAAATCTATGTTTTTGAAGCCCAGGTATTCGGGGAAAAAGATTAACGCGCGATAAAAAAGTATTGATTTCTATATGCCGGAACTGTATAATTTAACCAGATGGTTAAACTGATTGGTTAAATTATACAGGCGGTTTATATGGAGATAAAACAGTCAGACACAATAAGGATTAAAGACGCGGTAAAATTAAGCGAAAAAGTCTTTAATTCATCTTTTCTTACCTCATCCGTCATCAAAGAAGATGGCTTTTCCCATAAAAACATAAGGCTTCTGTATAAGGGCAAAAAACTTGTAAGCATGGCGTGCATTCTGCCAAGAATTATGTATATAGACGGGGTAAAAGTAAAAGCAGCCGGCATCGCGGGTGTGGCAACCGCGCCTGATGAAAGGGGAAAAGGGTACGCCGCCATAATAACGCGCGACGCCGTTGAATTTATCAAAAAAGAAGGATACCCGCTTACATATCTTAATCCATATAAGGCTTCCTATTATGAACAGTTTGGATACTCGCCTGTTTCATTCCGGTTTAAAGTTCTTGATTCGCATCATAAATTTAATATTCAGCGCGGATATGCCGTAAGAAAATTTGAAGCCGCGGATAAGAATAATATTAAAACTATGGCCGAAATACACAAAAAATATTGCGCGGATAAGACAGGCCCTGTGGAAAGGACCATAAAAACGTGGCTGATTGGAACCGAATATATAAAGAAAGAAGGGAAATTTGAGGGAATAGGCATATCGCCCGCCTTTATGGCATTTAAGGGTAATAAGCCCTGCGCGTATGTTTTAGTAGGGCCCGCCAATGAAAAAGAAAACAGCGGTCTTAAAATATCAGAGCTTTGTTTCCTTCCCGGCCATAAAGACGCGGCAGAAGCCCTGGCTGAGCGGGCGCTTAAATACGCGGCCGAAAAAGGCGAAAGCAAAATATACTGCGATTATGCTGATGATACAGATTTCAAAGGATTAAGAGAGCCGGATAAAAAAGAAAAGGAAATTTACGCCTCCGCGAAACATTTAAGGATGTATAGAAGCGGAAATTTTGAAGAATTAAAAAAAGTCCTTGTTCCCCTTGTGCAACAAAGGTTTAAGCAAAAGGGCATTAAAGGCGATTTTGATATTAAAAGGACGGAAAAAAATATGCACGGTGAAATAACGTTATACCGCTCCAATAAGGCTGCAGCGCGCATAACGGAAGGCACATTTATGAAAATGGTGCTTGGAACGCCATATAAAATAAAAGATAATAAAAGTATTATTAAAGCGGCGTTTCCGGCTTTAAAACCTGTATATATGGACTTTGATTTTCTATGAAAAAACAACGCTGCAATATAACACTTATGCCGGTATGGGACATGTATTTTATTTTTTCCGGCAGGCAAAAGGAGGCTGATGGTGTCAAAACAACAGGATCCGGAAAAAGAATTAAAGGCAAAAGAAAGAATACTTAAAGCCGCGTCCGATGAGTTTGTGGAATACGGTTTTTACGGGGCGAGGACGCAGAGGATAGGTGACAGGGCCGGAGTTAACAAAGCGCTTCTTCATTATTATTTTTCTTCCAAGGAAAAAATATATGAACAGGTGTTAAGGACGGTTTTTGGAATACTTATAGAAAGGATAAACGCTATTGATTTTGAAAAAAACTCCGGCATTGAAGAGGTCATGTCCAGTGTCCTTGATATTTATGAAAAAATGTTTGATGAATATGGAAGCTATCTGAAACTGCTGGTATATGAAGTGATAAGCGGCGCAAAGTACCTGCCAAAAATAATTTTTGATAATTTTAACCAAATACCTTTTAATCCTGTAAACGGAAAACTTTATAAATATCTGAAAAAAAATATGAAAGAAGGAAAACTGAGGAAAGTAAATATATATCAGTTTTTAATCAGTTTCATTGTGCAGCTTGCGCCGGTCTATCTTGTAAAACCGGTTGCCGAGGATGTTGCGGGCAAAATAGGTTTTGACAGGTTATTGGTCGGGAAATTCATTAAAGAGAGAAAAAAATACATAATGGACACATTCAGAAGCGGAATGCTGACAGATGTAAAAGGGAGGAAAAAATAAATGAAAAAAATATTTATGATTGTTTTTGCGTCTGCCTTAATTGCCTGGGGATGCGTGCAAAAAAACGGTGCTGTGTCAGGTTCGGGAACTGTTGAAATCAGGGAGGTTGATGTGGCTTCAAAGATTTCCGCCAGGGTTGAACAGAAGTTAAAAGGCGGCGGAGAAAGCGTTAAAGAGGGCGAGGTTATCGCGGTTCTTGAAAGCACGATAGTGGAAGCGCAGTACAATGCGGCATATGCTTCATATAATACCTTAAAATCCGCGTATGAAAGGGCAAAAGAACTTTATTCGTCCGCGTCAATTTCTAAACAGCAGTTTGAATCAGCTGAAGCCCAGTTTAATCAGGCGAAATCCGCATACATCACGGCTGAAGAAATGTTAAAGGAGGCGCGCGTAAAAGCGCCGTGGGACGGGGTAATTATGGAAGTGCATGTTGAAGAGGGTGAGCTTGTCTCGCCTAACACCCCTGTTTTTACCATCGGCGATTTAACCACGGCTAAGATTACAATTTACCTTCCGCTTTTGGAAATGAGCAGGGTGAAAACAGGAAGCGATGCTTCGGTAAAAATAGACGCGTATAAAGACAGGGTTTTTAAGGGAAAAGTCACGCGTATATCGCAGTCGGCTGAATTTACCCCTAAAAATGTCCAGACAAAAGATGAAAGGGTGAAACAGGTATTTGCGGTTGAAATAACGGTTAAAAATGACGAAGGAATATTAAAACCCGGAATACCGGCTGATGTTGTAATTGACTCTATTTAAATAAGGAACACTGATGGAAAACCTGGTTTCAATAAAGAATTTAAAAAAAAGTTTTGGCAAGGTGCGGGCGGTTCTTGGCCTGTCATTGGATATTTCCGGCGGTGAAATATTCGGCCTTATTGGGCCGGACGGCGCAGGCAAAACCACGGCATTACGGATGATAGCGGGAATAATGCATCAGGATTCGGGCGAATGCAATGTGATGGGTTTTAACCTGCCAAAAGAAGCCGAAGGCGCAAAGGAACATACGGGTTATATGCCGCAGAAATTCTCCCTGTACACTGATTTGACCGTGGAAGAGAACATGGAATTTTTTGCCGATATTTTCGGAATAGAAAGGGAGGCGCTGAAAAAAAGGCTGGAGCCGCTGCTAAAAATGACAAGGCTGGACCCTTTCAGAAAAAGGCTTGCGGGAAATTTATCCGGCGGAATGAAACAAAAACTTGCCCTTATGTGCACTCTTATTCACAGGCCGAAATTGTTGATACTTGACGAGCCCACCACAGGGGTTGACCCTGTATCGCGCAGGGAGTTCTGGGAGATTCTTCAGGAGATAAGAAATGAAGGGGTGACGATAATTGTAAGCACGCCTTATATGGACGAGGCTGAATGGTGTTCAAGGGTGGGGCTTATGTATAACGGCGGATTGCTTTTATCAGGAAGCCCGTCTGAACTGAAAAAAAGCATAAAAAGCTTCGCGTATGAAGTATCCGGAGATTCTGAAATCATAAAAAGCGCGGCACACGGGCTTGCTTCGCTGGAAGACCTGCGCCCGCTTGGCGGGCATTACAGGGTTGTTTTAAGCGATGAATCAGAGATGGAAATTTTTAAAAACAGGGCAAACAATGGTGTTCAGGTAAAAAAAACAAGCGTGACCATTGAAGATGTATTCATAGAAAAAATAAGCTAAGGGGTAATAATGTGGAAATAGCCGTAAAAGCGCAAAACCTTACAAAGACATTCGGTACCTTTACCGCCGTTGACAATATTTCCTTTGAAGTAAAAAAAGGGGAAATATACGGATTTTTGGGTGCTAACGGCGCCGGGAAGACCACCACTATAAGGATACTTTGCGGCCTGCTTGAACCCACAAAGGGCGACGCTGTTGTGGCGGGTTACAGCGTGAAAAAAGACCCCGAAGAGATAAAAAAAAGGCTTGGATACATGTCGCAGAAATTCGCGCTGTATACAAACCTGACAGCCGCTGAAAATATTGAATTCTACGGCGGTATTTACGGGCTGAAAGAAGATGAAATAAAGAGCCGCAGCAGAGAGGTAATAAAACAGCTTGGCCTTGATGATGACGCGGACAGGCTTGTATCGGGAATTGCCGGCGGCATAAGGCAGAGAATATCGCTTGCCTGCGCCATAGCGCACAGGCCTGAAATTGTTTTTCTTGACGAGCCGACAGCCGGTGTAGACCCTATTTTGCGCAGAAAATTCTGGGAGATAATAGATACTATTTCAAAACAAGGCACCACCGTATTTGTGACCACGCACTATATGGATGAAGTGGAAAACTGCGGCAGGATATCTCTTATGGACGGCGGAAAAATAATAGCGGAAGGCAATGTTCAGGAGCTTAAAAATCACGCGTTTAAAACGCCTGTTTATGAAATGGAAACCGAAGACGCGGGCAAGGCGTATAAACTTCTTTCGGGGGATAAAGAAACAGGCGAAGTGTCAATGCACGGCGCTATGCTTCATATTATATCCGCGGTCCCGATGCAAACCGTTCAGGATAAAATAAGCGCGCTTCTTAATAAAGAAGGCATTGTTCACGGAATGCTGAAAATATCCGAACCTACAATGGAAGACGTATTTGTAAAACTGGTAAGAAAATAGCGGAAGGTGAAAAGTGAAAGGACACGGCAGGCTTGATATAAAAAGGGTGATTCCGGTAATGCGCAAGGAATTTCTTCAGATTAAGCGCGACCCGCGTTCGCTTGGAATAGCGCTTCTGGCGCCTGTGGTGCTGCTTATCCTTTACGGGTACGCGGTTACGTTTGACATAAAAAATATTATTATTTCCGTTGTTGATTACGACAATACCGCTTACAGCAGGCAGTATGTGTCAAAATTTGAAGCATCAGGATATTTCACCCTTTACGAAGAAGCGCGCAATGACATGAAAAAAAGCGTGCAGGCTTTAAGGGTAAATAAGGTAAGGGCAATACTTACCGTTCCAAAAGGTTTTTCTTCGGGTTTAAAAAGCAATAAGAGAATATCTGTTCAGCTAATATGCGACGGGTCAGAACCCAACACTTCAACTGTCGCCATAGGCTACGCTTCCGCGGTAACCATGATGTATTCCCGCGGCATAATACTTGAAAAGGTTAAAATACGGGGAATAAACCCGAAAAGTATCCCGGCGGTTACGGCTGAACCAAGGGTCTGGTATAACCCGCAGATGAAAAGCGTGAATTTTATCGTGCCCGGCCTTATCGCCATACTTATGATGCTTATTGCCGGCACGCTTACTTCCCTTACGGTTGTAAGGGAAAAAGAGCGCGGCACATTTGAACAGCTTATATCCACCCCTGTAAAACCGCTTGAACTGATGGCCGGAAAACTTTTTCCTTACGTAATAATAGGGTTTGTGGATGTGATAATAGTGGCGGTTGTCGGCATGCTGTGGTTTAAAGTGCCTTTCAGGGGCGATGTCATCGCGTTTCTTTTAATGTCTGTAATGTTTATTTTTACCGCCATGGGCATGGGAATGCTTATTTCCAGCGTCGCGCCGAACCAGACAGTTGCGGTCATCGGGACGGTCATGGCGACCATGCTGCCTTCATTACTGCTGTCAGGTTTTGTATTTCCGGTTTCTTCAATGCCGGGTGTAATACAGGTTATAAGTTATATTGTCCCGGCTAAGTATTTTTTAACCGCCTTACGGTCGCTGTTTTTAAAACCTGATGTGGGATTTAATGTCCTGTATCCGGAAGCCCTGCTGCTGCTTTTCTTTGGCCTGTTTTTTGTGGTGATGTCAGCTAAAAGATTCAAAAAAAATCTGTAAGAAAAGGAAAAAATGAAGCCCCCGGCGTTTTACATGATTAAAAAAGAGATTACAGAGATTAAAAGGACCGGAATCATAAGGATGCTTATTGCGGCGCCTATAATTCAGATGATAATATTCGGTTATGTGGCAACCACTGACATTAAACACGTCCCCGCCGCGATATGCATTGAAAAGCCTTCGGCGCAGGCGCGCGGTCTTGAGGAAAAATTTACAAACAGCGAGTATTTTAACGTCAAATACGTAATAAATAACCCCGAAGAGATTGATGAAGTACTGGGAAAAAGCAGGGCTTTAATTGCAATAAGAATACCGGCGGATTTTGACACGCTGATAAAAAAAGGAAAAGCGGCAAAGGTGCAGTTAATAGTGGACGGCAGCGACAGCAACGCTTCGTTAATTTCAATGAACAGGGCGTCTTCCATAATCCAGGGATTTTCCGCAAATGTATTTACGGAGAAAATGGAAATTATGAAACCGATAATCGGCGCGCTGCCCGAGATTAAGCTTGAAGAGCGTGTCTGGTACAATCCGGAGCTGAAAAGCGCCAACACAATGGTGCCGGGCGTAATGGGAATGATTCTAATGATTATAACCATAATAATAACCGCTGTGTCCATTGTGCGCGAAAAAGAAAATGGCAACATTGAACAGCTTGTGGTGACGCCGATAAAACCCATGGAAATCATAGCGGGCAAAACAGTCCCGTATATACTGATTTCAATTGTTGACATTCTGCTTATTACGGCAATGTGCCTTCTTGTTTTTAAGATAAGCCTTCAGGGCAGTTTTATGCTGCTTCTTTCGCTCTCCATATTCATGATATTCGCCAATCTGGGCCTTGGAATACTTATATCAACCGTTTCTTCCACCCAGCAGCAGGCAATGCTGACATCAATGTTTTTTATCGTACCCAATATCCTGCTTTCGGGTTTCATATTTCCCATAAATAATATGCCTGCCGCGCTTCAGTTTATATCCTATTTACTGCCGCTGACGCATTACAACGTGATATTAAAAGGCATATTTTTAAAGGACCTTGGATTTATGGAACTTCTGCCGCAGACCCTGGCGCTTCTGGTTTTTGGGCTTGTGATATTTGCCGCTGCCATTAAGCAGTTCAAAAAAACCGTAAGCTGAAAAAACAGGCAGCCTTTTTTGTTCTCATTACGTCCAATCTGTGTGAACCCCTTTACATTTTGAAGTGATTCACTTATAATTTTTAAAATTATTTACAGGGGCAAAAATGAAAAAGACACTGGTAATGGCAATGCTGGCGGTACTTGCGGCTATGCCGGCATACGCCAAAAATTATTTTAAAGACGGCAACACAAATTACCTTAATGGGCAGTATGATAAAGCCGTTACTGACTATAATGAATTCATAAAAAAACATCCGAAATATTACGAAGGTTATTATAACGCAGGAAATTCCCTTTTCAGAATGGAACAGTACGAAGACGCGCTTTCAATGTATAAAAAAGCCGAAGAATTAAAACCCAAGGATGAAGATATAAAGTACAATATTAAAGTAACGGAAGAAAAGATAAAAGAACAGCCCCAAAAAAAGCAGGACAATAAGAATAACAAACAGGATAAAAAGAAAGAGAGCGGTGAAAAAAATCAGGGCAATCAGCAGGAGCAGCAGGGAAATCAGAGTGAAAATGATAAAAAAAATCAGGATAAACAGCAGGCTGATAAAAATAAAGATGGAAGTGAAAAACAGGCTGAAAGCGGAGAAGGTAAATCAGAAGAGCAGCAGGCCAAAGAACAGCAGGAAGCAAGAAAGCAGAAGCTTGGCGGAATGAGCGAAGATGAAGCACAGGCAATGCTGAATATGATGCAGAAACAGGAAAAACAGCTTCAGCAGTATTTTAACAGGCAGGGAAAAGAGCAGCAGCCGCAGGGCAATACCAGACAGCTTAATCCATTTGATATGATGCGCATGTCGCCGGAAGAAATAATGCAGTATATGAGGCAGCAGATGAACGAACCCATGCAGGGGCAGAAAGACCCGAATTCAAATGAGAAGGACTGGTAGTGAAGCAGAAGGTTAGATGGTTGGATGGTTGGAAGGTCGGTTGGAGCGAGCCTGCGAGCGGAAATCCCCGGGCTTGTACGAGTTTACGAGCACAAGCGTTAGGGGACAGCTTGAAAGCTACACAGCTTAGATGTAATAGTTTTTATCTATGGGATATGGGATAGTATTTGTATATGGGATAATTATTAAAAAGGATGTTTATAATAAATGATTGAAAAATATTTTACGGAAGACGTGCCGTCTGTAATACCTGATTTTGAAGAACGGCCCGAACAGATAGCAATGTCAAAAGCAGTCCATAAAGCCATGTCGCGCAGCGAAAACCTTCTTATTGAGGCGGGGACCGGCGTTGGCAAGACCCTTGCGTATCTTATACCCGCGGCGGAACACGCCATTAAAAACGATACCCGCGTGATTGTGACAACATATTCAAGGACACTTCAGGCGCAGATAATAAAAAAAGACCTTCCTGTCATAAAACAGATATTTCCGGAGCTGAAATTTGAGGCGGCTTACGGCATGTCAAACTACATGTGCCGCAGGCGCGCGTTTATGCTGCAGGACAAAAGCCCTTTGTTTCAGGAAGCCGGAAGCGCGGGGAATATAATTGATTTTCTGAATAACGCTCAGGGGTTAAGGGAAAACAGCCCTTTTCACATAAGTGAAGAGATATGGTCCTCAATTAACAGGGACCGCAACCAGTGCGGCGAGGAATCGTGCGAGCATTTCAGAAAGTGCCATTACTGGACCATGAGAAGGCGTTTAAGCAAATGCCATATAGTTGTGGTCAACCACCACCTGTTTTTCAGCGACATAGTTTTCGGCGCCAAAATACTGCCGGAAGCGTCCTGCGTGATTTTTGACGAGGCCCACAGGCTTGAAGAAGTAATGAGGGAGATGATAAGCAGGACTTTTTCCACTTTTGCCTTTTCAGCACTGCTTGCCGAAGCCGCGGATTTTATTTACGGCGCGGGCAGGGGCGCAAGAAAAAAAGGGAAAAACACAAATACCGCAGCGGTTAAAAAAGCGGTTGATGATTTCATACGCTCGCTTTTATCCGAAAAAGAGCTGCAGCTTGACAGAAAAAACACTGCGCTGGTGGATAAAGACGTATCATCGCGTATTGACCTGCATAAGCACCTGGCGGAGCTGTTATTTATCCTTAAGGAAAAAGCCCAAGAGGCACAGTCTTCTGATGAACGCAAATACGCGGAGTACCTTTTTGGGTCGCTTGAAAATGCTGCTTATACCGTAAAGGACTGGATAAACAGGGACAATGCAAAGTGCTTTTACTGGCTGGAGCAGGAACCTGACAGCAATGTAAATTTATGGATAACGCCTTACAGCCTTAACGAGGATTTTGAGGAAAAAATATCCAGCACTTACGACAGCGTGATTATGACTTCCGCGACGCTTGCGGCGGGCGATGATTTTTCATATATTGTCAACCAGTTTGGCGTGCATTCGGCGAATATGGGAGTCTTAAAATCCCCGTTTGATTATAAAAAACAAAGCATATTATATCTGGAAAAAGAGCTGCCGCTGCCCTCTGAAAAGGAGTTTGCGCCCGCTTTAATAAACAGGCTGCAGGAAGTGATAGAGATAACAGGCGGAGCCACGCTTATACTGTTTACCAGCATTGACCTTATGAAAAAATCGTACGAAGCTTTAAAACCGAAATTCAGGGGGATAAAGTTTTTAATGCAGGGGCAGTTTAACGCGGTAAAGTTAATTGAAAAATTCAGGGAAGGCCCTGCTGTTCTGTTTGCCACAAGCTCTTTCTGGCAGGGCGTTGACATAAAAGGCGACGCTTTAAAATGCGTGGTTATAACAAAACTGCCTTTTGAAGTGCCGGAACACCCGCTTCAGAAAGCAATTTACCGCCATGTGAAAGAACAGGGCGGCAATGATTTTGCGGATATAGCGCTGCCAAGGGCGGTCTTTATGTTAAAGCAGGGGTTTGGCAGGTTAATAAGGGGAAAGGATGACCGCGGCGCGGTCATTATACTTGATACCCGCATTACAAAAAAGACTTACGGCAGAAGTTTTATTAAATCCCTTCCTGACGCTGAAATCACACATGATATGGATAATGTGATAAGGTTTTTTAATAAATAAAGCCGGAAGACAAAATATAATTTTGCCTCCCGGCTTTAATATTTTTGTTAAATGCTTACCGCTTTTACGTTTACTCCCTTAATTTTTTTAAGCTTCGCGGCCATTACAGAGGCGTCTTTAGGGTTTATTATTTCCAGTATTAAAAGCCCTGTATTGCTGCATGAGGTGGGGCTGGCGTCATGAAGCCCAAGCCTTGTCTTAATACTGCAGCCGTGTTCGGTTAAGACTTTCTGTACAAGCACCGCGTCTTCAAGCCTTTTTGTGATGGATACGATAATAAGTTCTTTTTTCATTTATTACCTCCCGTTTTTTAATTTCAATAATTATATACCGCGGAATTAAAAATATCAATAAGGCGTGAAAATTTGATTATGGCTGTTTTGTGGTGTATAATTAGTATGCAAGAGGAAGAGAAAGAGGAACAGAAACAGAAAGTGCAAGAGAAACAGAAAGTGCAACGGAAACAGAAAGTGCAACGGAAACAGAAAGTGCAACAGAAAGAGAAAGGGCAACAGAAAGTGGCAAGTGAAGTGGCAGGGAAAGGCCGGAGGAAACACCAGCAGTTCCGGCAGGTGGTTTTGGAAATGGCCAAGGGCAAAAGGGTTCGCAGCCCTGCTTGAAAAAGACGCCCCACCGACCGTTCCCAAAACCGCCGCTTTTTTTTTATCCTGAAATAAAATAATCCTTGACTATGACGTTACGTCATTGTTTATAATTATTTCGTTATAAAAAATACCATAAGAAGGCGGATAAATGAAAGAATATACGGTGAAAAAACTTGCGGCAATTGCAGGTGTAAGCGTAAGGACTCTTCATCACTACGATAAAACAGGAATTTTAAGACCCTTCAAAAGGACTGACGCCGGATACAGGGTATACCGGGAAAAGGAACTTTTAAAGCTTCAGCAGATAATGTTTTACAGGGAGCTGGAAATGCCTTTAAACAGGGTGAAGGTAATAATAAATAAGGCCGGTTTTGACATGGTAAAGGCGCTTGAAAATCATAAAAAATGCCTTACTGAAAGAAATCAAAGGACAAAGGTGCTTATTCGCACAATTGATAAAACCATAAAATCATTAAAGGAGAAAAACGCAATGTTAAAGGATGAAGAATTGTATGAAGGTTTTTCAAAGGAAGAGATTAAAGCCATAAAAAAAGAGGTTAAGGAAAAATATGACCCGAAAATGGTGAAAGAATCTTATCAGAAGGTTGCCGGCTTATCAAAACCCCAATATGACAGCCTTATGAAAGAGGGTGAAGATATAGCAAAAGAAATGGCGCTTTTGCTTGGGTCTGACCCGGCAGGCGAAAAAGCGCAGAAAGTTATTGCTAAACATTACAAATACCTGCATAATTTCTATAAACCGAATCCTGAAATGTATAAAGGGCTTGGCGATTTGTACGCATCTGACGAAAGGTTCCGCGCGTATTATGAAAAATTCGGAAAGAATCTGGCGGATTTTATGAAAGACGCAATTTACGTTTTTGCAGGGGCAAAAAAAGGGGATAAATGAAAAAGTACGGAAATGCTCCATATAAAGTAATTGTAATTCACGGAGGGCCGGGCGCTGCCGGTGAAATGGCGCCTGTGGCGCGCAGGCTGTCTGAAAAAACAGGGATTCTGGAACCGTATCAGAAACAGGATACAATAAAAGGGCAGGTTGATGAACTTAAAGGCTGCGCTGAAAAGTACGGGGATATTCCTGTTGTGCTTATAGGGCATTCCTGGGGAGCGTGGCTTTCCGTTATATTCGCGGCCGCGTATCCTTCGCACGTCAAAAAATTAATTCTTGTTTCAGGCGGCCCGTTGGAGGAAGAATACGCCGCTGATATTCACCGGGCACGCATGGCAAGGCTGACGGAAAAGGAAAAAGAAGAGGTTAAAAAATTTGAAAATGAAAAAGCGGACGCGGGTGCATTTAAAAGATTCGGTGAAATTTTTGCCAAGGCGGATTCGTATTCCCCAATTAAGAGCAATGACCCTGTAAAACTGAATTATGAAATATACAAAAAAGTCTGGGAAGAAGCCGCGCAACTGAGAAGAAGCGGCGGGCTTATTAACTTTTTAAGGGAAATTCAGTGCCCTGTAACGGCTGTTCACGGGGATTATGATCCGCATCCGGCGGATGGTGTAAGGGAGCCGCTTAAAAAATATGTAAAGGATTCAAAATTTATACTTCTGGAAAGGTGCGGCCACACGCCTTGGCTGGAAAAAGAGGCTGTTGAAACATTTTATTCTGTTTTATTAAATGAAATCTGACCCGCTATTGACAAAGGCGGTTTTGGGGAATATAATTTACCACAGTATAGTAGAAAACATTTACTGTTATTCCTGTGAATAACAGAGTTTTTTATTTATAAAGAAGGAGAAACAGAAATGAAAAAAGGCTTTGGTTTGGTAATGGTAATGTTTTTCATGACATTCGCGTTTGCTGCAATCGCGGATGAAGCAACAGACATCGCAAAGGACGACGCTGTGGTTGAAGAAGCGGTTTATGAATCCATGCCGGTACAGCAGCAGGAAGCTGCAATTGAAGAAGTTGCCGGAAAAATGGGAAAAATGACAGAAGCCGGTAAAGCTGCAGCGGCAAAGAAACTTGAAAAGAAATACGCTAAGATGAACGAAAAGAAGAAAGCTGCTGAACAGGCAAAGATGGAAAAGAAATTCCAGGGGCTGACAGAAGAACAGAAAGAAGCTGTTAAAGCAAAAGCAGTTGAAAAGATGGAAGCTCTTCCTGAAGACCAGAAGGCGCAGATAAAGGCAAAAGCGCAGGAAAAAGTTAACGGGCTTACACCTGAAAAAAGGGCCGAGCTTGTTGCCAAAGCCGAAAAACGCTGGGCTAACATGAGCGAAGAGAAAAGGGCGGAAAAGCTTGCAAAGGCAAAAGCAAGATGGAGCGGAATGTCCAAAGAAGAAAAGAAGGCAATGAAGGAAAAGAAAGCAAAAGCGGGAAAAGAAATTAAAGCCAAAGCCGAAGAAGTAAAGGGAAAAGTTGAAAAAGTAAAAGAAGAAAAAGGCAAAGGCAAAAAGTAATAATCAGATAATATCAAAAAAGGCGCCCTTAACAGGGCGCCTTTTTTATTTTACGCGTCACGCGCTGAAAAAACAAACTCAACCTCTGCAGGTGTTAATCGAATATCGAATTTCGAATCTCGAGGTTTATTTTTACTTCTGTCCCTCCGACCCTCTGTGCATCCGTACCTCAGCTTTACCGGGCTTGGGTATATTTTTTCAGCACGCGCCGCAAATTGGTATGTTTGTATGCAAACAAGTTTGAAATCTCCGCTGTGTTAACGTCATTGGCAGCCGTAGGCTTGCGTCATATCCGAATCTCCCGGCGCGGCATTAAACAGTTTCTGCCGTATAGACAGTATGTTAGCGCGGCGCGCACTGAAAAAACACACTCAACCCCTGCAGGTGTTAATCGAATATCGAATTTCGAATCTCGATGTTTGTTTTTACTTCCGACCCTCCGACCCTCTGTGCATCCGTCCCTCGGCTTTACCGGGCTTGGGTATATTTTTTCAGCACGCGCCGCAAACTGGTGTGTTTGTAACCAATTAAGTTTGAAATTAACAGGTATGTTAATTCATTGGCAATCGTGAGCCCGCGGCACATACGTGTATGCCGACGTTGCATTAAACCGCCCCTGCCGCATATATAGTACGTTAGCGCGGCACGCGCTGAAAAAACACACCCAACCCCTGCAGGTGTTAATCGAATATCGAATCTCTAATTTTCGATGTTTTTTATGTATTTCCGTCCCTCTGTGCATCCGTCCCTCAGCCTTATGTTTAAGGTTGAATATGCATGTTTTATATAATAAAATAAAGGTAACCGGATGGTTGCGGGAATATTTTTTCGCAGAGACTGTATTTTGAAACTGCAAACCGCGCGGTTGGGGGATAATTATGGTCAGGGAACCTGTTGTTGCGGGGACGTTTTATGAAAAATCAAAAGAAGGCCTTATTAAACAGATTTTGGAATTAAAAAAGGACGCGCCTGCTGAAAAAGTGCTTGCAAAAGGGATAATGGTGCCGCACGCCGGATATATGTATTCCGGGAAGGTCGCGGCAGAAACATTTAATTCCGTTGAAATTCCTGATACCGTGATAATACTGGGGCCTAATCATACCGGCGTCGGCGTTCCTGTGTCAATTTACGGGGAAGGCGCGTGGAAAACCCCGCTTGGCGAAATGCAGATAGATAAAAGCCTTGCCGCGGATATAATGAAAAAAGCCGGCATCACCCATCAGGACAGGACAGCACACGCAAGGGAGCATTCAATAGAAGTAATGCTTCCTTTTCTTCAGCAGATAAATAACAGCATAAAATTCGTGCCGGTGTGCCTGGCCGAACCTTCAAGGGATGAACTTAAACTTTTGGGGAAAGCCCTGGCAGAAGAACTTGACGACAGCCAGGCTTTAATAATCGCTTCTTCGGATTTGACTCATTACGAATCGGCTGAAATTGTAAAGGAAAAAGACAAAAGGGTAATTGATGAAATATTAAAGCTTGACCCTGACGCCATGCTTGACGCGGTTGAAAAATATCAAATTTCAATGTGCGGCTGGATGCCTGTATACGTTATGCTGCTTGCCTGTAAAGAGCTTGGGGCGTCAGAAGCGAGCCTTGTAAGGTATATGACTTCAGGGGACATAACAGGCGAAACAGAACAGGTGGTGGGATACGGAGGAATAATAATCAAATGAGCGTTGTGAATTTTTTATTCCCTTCTGTTGTGCGTTTTGGCGAAGGCTGCCTTTCCCTTCTTGAAAAAGAAAATATTCCAAAAGGCCCGGGCGTTATAATTACCGGCGGAAAATCCGCAAAAAAATCAAAAGCGCTTGGCCGCGCGGTATCTTATCTTGAAAAAAGAGGGGATAAAGTATACGTATTTGACGGTGTGGAGCCTGAAGTATCCGTTGAAACGGCTGATAAAGCGTCAGAATACTGCAGAAAAATAAAAGCTGTTTATGTGATTGGATTGGGCGGCGGAAGCGCGCTTGACTGCGCGAAAGCCGCTGCCGGCTGCGCGCCGGGCGGGTGCGGCGTCACGCAATACCTTGAAGATAAAGCAAAACTTAACAAGCCTCCTTTATATTTTGCCGCGGTTCCGACAACCGCCGGGACCGGATCGGAATGCACAAAAAATGCGGTTTTAACCTGGACCGCCAGAAAGGTAAAAATAAGCTTAAGGGGCGACAGCCTTGTGCCAAGGCTTGTGCTGGCAGACCCGGAACTTACCTATTCAATGCCGCCTGACATTACATCGTGGACGGGAATGGACGCGTTAACGCACGCGGTGGAATCGTATTTTTCTTCGGGCGCCAATGAAACGACAAAAGCGCTGTCGGTTTGCGCCATAAAACTTATTCAGGAAAATATTGTTAAAGCATATAAAAACGGTGGCGATAAAACAGCAAGGCGCTCGATGCTTCTTGCAAGCGTAAACGCGGGATTTGCTTTTGCGAACGCCGGCCTTGGCGCAGTGCACGGCCTTGGGCATCCGGTGGGCGCGATATGTAAAATACCGCATGGCCTTGTAAACGCCATAATGCTGCCGCATGTCCTTAAATACAATAAAAAAGCGTGCTTAAAAGAGATGAAAGCCCTTGAAAAAGAAACGGGAAATGACATAATAGACACTGTATTAAAAATGAATAAACAAATGAAAATACCCGGAAAAATAAGCGGCGTATGCGGTAACGCAAAAGCGATGGCGGGCCTTATTCTGTCAACCACTGCGTATTCCGGGTCAATGCAGTATAATCCGGTTAAAATGGATGCCGGGAAAACTGAAAAACTTTTAAAGAGGGTGCTGTGAGCGCGGACGAAAAAAGCATTTCACTGAAAACCGTAATATTTTTCGCGGTCCTGGTGTCGGTTTTCGCTCTGTTCAGGCTGTTTTTCATATTTAACCCGCTTGATTCCACTGAAGGGGAGCTTGCGTACTTCGGGCAAAATACCGGGGCGGAAACCATGTATGCCGGAAAAAGCACCGCGTTGATGCCGCTGGGAGCGTATATTTACAGGACCGCGTTTACATTTGCCGGAGAAAATGCGGAGGCGATAAGGAAACTTGGAGTGATTTATTTTTTAATGGCCGCCGCGCTTCTGTTCATGGCGGCAAGGACGTATTTTGGGACGGCTTTATCCGTGTTCGCGGTTTTTATGTATGGTTTGTTTCAAAACACTTACGCGGGCGGAGGATTAAACGCGTATCCTTCATATTTCTCGCAGATATTTCTGCTTCTTGCTTTTCTTTTTATCGCTGAACTTGAAGAAGGTTTTGAAAACGCGGATTACGCCCTGTCCGGAGCGTTTACAGCCGCGGCTTTTTTAACAGCCGCGCAGGCTGTTTTTTTTGTTTTATTGCCTTTATTTTTTATTTTAACGCGCGACAAAAAAACCGCCGGAAAGAAAGCGGTTTATTTTATTGCCGGGTTTTTAATTGTATTTATAAGCTGCTGTGTGTACATGCAAAAAGAGGGAATGCTGGCGGGATTTTTTGCGGCGCTTTTACCTTCGTTTGATTTAAAAGTGCAGGGTGAAGTTATAAGTATTTTTACGGCTTATTGGGCGGGATTTGCATCAGCCGCGCTGTGTGTGGCTGCGGCTTTGATAAAAAAAATAAAACCTGAAAGCGCGCCTGTTTTGGCGGCTTTGCTGGCGGCGGTTATATGCGGCGCTGCGGGCTTAATAACAAAAGAAAAAGGCGCGTTTTTATGCGCTGCGCCGTTTCTTGCCTTATCTGTTTCAATGCTTTTTCAGAGCGCCGGCATGGATAAGGATTCCGCGGCAAATAAAGCGGTTATAACTGCAGCGGCTGTTGTTATAATAATAGCGCACTTTTACATCTCCGGCATGAAAGGGTATCTGGCATCCGGCGGATTGGTACATGAAAAACAGTATGATTCAATAAACGCCGCGGAAGTGATTAAAAACACCGGGGCAAAAACACTTAATACTTACTGCGCAGGCGGATGTATGGAAGTATATTTTCTTTCCGGGCTTAAATATTCGGGAAATAGCGATATAATCTGCATGGACCGTTCTTCTCCCAAAGATAAAATAAGCCTTAACGGGTACGGCATTATGGCAGAAACCAAATACTACAGAATATTCGGCAAAGGGGTAAAAAATGAAAAAAATAAATGAGAATGAAGTGCCCGCAAAATTCGGCGTGTGGGGTTCAAGGTACCTTTTTAATGAACCGGATTTTTCCGCGGGAAGCGCTGTGATTATACCGGGCGGCGAAATAGCGGAGCATATGCACGATGATGAAAAGGAATTCTTTTATTTTATCAAGGGCACCCCGCTTTTCAAAGCGTGCGGAAAAGAATACAGGATTTCTGAAGGCGACGCTTTTCTTGTGGAAACCGGGGAAGCCCACGCCTTAATCAATGACACCATGCATGACATAAAAATAAATTTCGTAAAAATGAAAACCGGGAAACACGGCGGACTTTAATTTATAAGGCAAAGGAGAAAAAATGCAGGAACCGGGAATGAAAAAAACAGAAGAGATTCTTAAAACCGCGCTTTTTTTCTTTTTTGCCCTTATAGTTTTTTTCTGTGCGGCGGCGCCGGAAAATTCCGCGTCTTATTTTGACAAAGCAACCAAGGGCAGGCAGATAGTAAGGTCAATGGAACTGCCCGAGACATTTGATTTCTCCTACACCGAACAGCAGATGGTAAAACCGCAGACATGGCTTTCGGATTCTTTGTTTTATGCCATGTCTTATGTAACAGGGATAAAATTCATGTTTGTGCCGGTATTTTTGCTTTACGCGCTTTTTTTCCTTGTGCTTTTTGCCACCGTTTACCGGAGGCAGCAGAAAAAGTACGTAAGCATAGTTATGCCGCTGTGCCTTTTTGGCGCTTTTCTGATTCTGCCGAAACTTAATTCTTCGGGCACTGCCGCGGGAGTGTTTTTTACCGCGTACTTTATTTACGTCATGGAATTAAGGCCGATACCGAAAAAACTGTGGTATTACGTCTCGTTGCCGGCGGCGGCGGTAATTTGGGCCAACACTTCATCCACTTCGCTTTTGGCGCCGGTTATAATGGCAATTTACGGCTTGTTTTTTCTTCTTCAGATTAAGGAAAACACCGAAAAAAAATACCTGTATAATATTTATATATATCTTTTTTCGCTGTTAACTGTCTGCGGCGCTGTTTTGTTTTTGCCGGGCGACCTGAACAGCCATTTAAGTTTTATCAGGGAAATTTTTACCGGCGGCTTTCACAGGGGGTTTAACTACGCGGGAAATGCCATTATATATTACATACTCCTGTACCTTTTTATCGCCATGACGGCCGCGCTTGTCATTTTTGACACAAGGGAAAATTCGGATTCGGGAAGAAATTCCGAATTTATGAAAGATGTCGTGCTTTTCATCATTTTTCTTGGGCTTGCCGTTACAGACGCGGAATACATTCCATACCTGCTGGCTGTGGCGGTGCCTGTGTCCGCCTATTACCTTTATCTGGCATTCAGATGGGAAGTTGTAATGCCAAGGCAGTGGACCGAAAGCAGCCTTCAGCGCGTCAAGCTTCCGGTTTACGGGCTTATGCTTTTTTTCTCGCTTTTTGTCCTTATGTCTTATTCCACATCCGCGTCAAAAGAAGCTTATTATCCGCGGGCGGCGGCAAAATACATAGCCGCTGAAGGCGTGCCCGCAAACCTTTATAATGAACCAAAATGGGGAAGTTTTCTGGCGTACAACCTGTACCCGGCTGTCAGGCCTTTTATCAGCTATGATGAAAAAACAGCGGCAGAGGCAAAAGAAATTGAATCCGGCAGCGAAGCCCTGGACACTTATATGGACGGATACAGCCTGAATTCTTTTCTGATAAAAAAAGATTCTGCCGCGCTTATGTCCGCGCTGTTTGAAAGGGGTTATATGGCCGCGTATTTTGACGATGAAGTGGTGCTTCTTGTGAACCCCGCCAAGACGGACAATTATTACAGGCATGTGTATCCGCATAACCCCAAAAATTTTTATGACAAAAAAAATCCGGGCGCCGCAATTCAGGAAATGGAAATGATTCTTGAAACAAGGCCGTCTGAAGATGCTGTGATAGAACTTTCAAGGCTGTATGAAGACGCGGGGCGGGATAACGCGATTGATTTTCTTCAGGATTCCCTTGAAAGATACCCGTGGAAAGAAAAGATAAAAAAAGAACTGGGAAAACTTTTTTACAAAGACGGCGATTATGAAAACGCGCTTGAAACGTGGGGAATGTCCGCGTGGACGGATAAAGAGATTTATTCCATGGCGCGCGACGCGAGAAAAATGATGAAAAGGGCGGAATAGAATTTTATAATGATAAGCGATGCCAAATTAAAGATGCTTGCTGATAAGATAACCTTACTTGGAATTAAAGACGGGGACATCACTGAAAAATTCATGACATCCGGAAACAAGGGCGGGCAGAAGGCAAACAAAAGCGCTAATGCCGTTTATCTTAAACACCTGCCTACCGGGCTGGAAGTGAAATGCAAAGAGACCCGCCACAGGGAGATAAACCGTTTTCTTGCCAAAAGGCTGCTTGTGGACAAAATAGAAGAACTCCGGACAGGCCGCAGCTCAAGGACGGATAGAATCAATAAAATCAGGAAAACAAAAAACAGGAAAAAAAGAAGGTTATCCGCAAAGAAGTCTTAAAGCCTTAATTGACTTAAACTTAGGCAACCTTTATAATTCCACATGCGTCAAAACTAAGATTTTAACGTTAATATAAAAATCGGAAGGTATTTATGAAAAAAACAGCGTTTGTGATACTTTTTTTAATTCCTTTTTTTTCTTATATAAAAGCGGAGGATTTTTCCGGATGCCTTCCTGTAATAAATAAAATAATTAATAACAGCCCTGAAGTTAAAAAAGCCGATGAAAATCTGCAAAGGCAGAAGATGCTGTCGCTGGCCGCGATAGGCGATATGCTTCCCGCAGTATCTTTAAGGTACAACCGCTATTATCTTGCGGGCCGGGATAAAATTGAAGACAACGGCTGGGATACTTATTTAAACGCAAGGATGGTTTTGTTTTCAGGATTGTCAAGGGTCAACTATTACCTTGCCGGGACAAGCATGGAAGCTTCTTTTGAGAAGAGCGCGCAATATTCAAGGATGCTGGCCGCGGAAGAGGCAATTTCGGTTTATTTTGAAGGCGCGTCTCTTGCCATGGAAACGGATAATTATTTGGAATCGTACAACCTTATGGAAAAACGCCTGAAAGAATTAAAAAGAAGGGAAGCGATAGGCAAAGCAAGAAAAAGCGAGGTTGCATCATCGGAAGTCAGATATTATTCCCTGAATGCCCAGCTTGTGCAGTATGAAAACAGCTTACGGAAAATAAAAGATGAAATCAGCCTTATGGCAGGGGTGGAAACGGAAAAGTTCATTCTTCCGGAATGTGTTAACACGCAAATTTCAGATTTTGACGCTGATATCGCCGCTGAAAATAATCCGCTGGTGCAGTCGCAGAAAGAAAAATTTAATTACGCGCAGCGCGCGGCATGGGCTCAGGCGGGAAGTTTTCTGCCTGTGGTAAGCGTATCGGCTTCGCATAAACTGGGAGAAGATAATTACACATACACAGGCCCTTCGGTCTCACTTTTTGCGGAATGGAGTATTTTTGAAGGCGGTGCAAGAATAGCGCAGACTGCGGCGGCGGTATCAGCCGCAAAAGCGGCGGAACAGGATTATGAAGACGCTAAAAGGTATATGAAACTGAAAATCAGCGGGATATTCAATGACTATCAGGCTTCTTTAAAACGCAAGGAAATATTAAAACTTGCCTATGAAGCGGCGGAAAAAAGCGCAAAGGCTCAGGAAAACGATTATTATCTGGGAAATGTTTCAAACCTTGAAGTGCTGCAGTCAATGATGGATGTAACTGATTCAAAGCGCGCGTATGACAGGGAAAGCGCAATGCTGTTAAAGTATTCAATGCTTCTTGATTTATACACGGCAGGCATGGAGGGTACAAAATGACGCTATCTGACCTTTCCATAAAAAATCCCGTTCTTGCCTGGATGATAATGGCGGCTGTGGCGCTTTTCGGGTTTATTGCCTACAGCGGGCTTGGTGTAAGCCAGATGCCGGATGTGGATGCTCCCACACTTAATGTTTCCACGGGCTGGGAAGGCGCGGCTCCGGAAGTTATGGAAAAAGAAATAACCGATATTATAGAAGAAGCGGCGCTTGGAGTTGAAGGAGTTGAAGAAATTACGTCTTCTTCATCCCGTGGCAGGTCAAACGTTACTGTTTCATTCAGCCTTGACCGGGATATTGACGCGGCACTGCAGGACCTGCAGAGTACCGTAAACAGGGCGGTCAGAAGGCTTCCTGATGACGCGGATATTCCGGTAATAACAAAAAGTAATCCGGAAGATATGCCGATAATGTGGCTGTCTGTTTCCGGCAGCCGCGATAAAAAATTTATAATGGAATATACAAGGGATCATGTTAAAGACGCTTTTTCAACCATTAAAGGGGTTTCTGAAGTATCACTTGGAGGATATCTTGATCCAAAAGTAAGGGTATGGCTTGATACAAAAAAAATGGCGCAAAATGAAATAACAGCTGAAGATATTATCAGCGCTGTTGAACAGGGTCATAGGGAGTTTCCCGCCGGAAATCTTGATAATGGAGCCAGAGAAACCAACATAAGGGTTATGGGTGAAGCCGGAACTGTGGATGAACTTGCTTCAATAATAATTCCCACAAGAAAAGGTTCTCCCATCTGGAAAACGTTAAGGATAAAAGACGTTGCGCAGGTGGAAGACGGACTGGAAGATTTAACACGGCTTGCAAGGACAGACGGGAAAGAATCAGTGGGCTTGGGTGTAAGAAAACAGCGCGGTGAAAATTCTGTGCAGGTTGCGGAGAGGGTGAAAAAGAAAGTCTCTGAAATACAAAAAAATTTTCCCGAAGGCCTGGAACTTGAAATACGTTCTGACGGCACAAAGTTCATACGTGAAGCGGCGGATGAAATGATATTTGTAATATTACTTTCCGTAATTCTTACCTCCCTTGTCTGCTGGCTGTTTTTGGGTTCTTTGCGTTCGGCGTTCAGCGTTTTTCTTACAATACCAATGTCAATATTGGGCGCGTTTTTTCTGATGAGGGTAATGGGTTTCACGCTTAATACGTTTACGTTTCTTGCTGTTTCTCTTGTGATAGGAATAGTTGTTGACGATGCCATAATGATGGCGGAAAATATTACCAGGCATTTTGAAAACGGCGAATCAAAGATAAGGTCATCCATACGGGGCGCGCGCGAAATAACATTTGCGGCTGTGGCGGCTACTGTCGCCATACTTGCCATATTTATTCCAGTGATTTTTATGGAAGGGGTGATAGGAAGGTATCTGTTTCAGTTTGGCGTAACTATTTCGGCCGCTGTGGCTATATCGCTTCTGGGAGCGCTTACTTTAACGCCCATGTTAAGTTCGCAGTTAATGACAAAAAATAAAGGCAGTATAATAGATAAGCCTTTTGGTGTATTGAAGAATTGGTATACAAAAACCCTTGAAACCGCATTAAATCACAGAAAAAAAGTTGTTTTTGCGGCATTTTTTATTTTTGGCATTTCGCTTTTTTTAGGGATGGCTGTTAAAAAAGAATTTTCTCCGACACAGGACGTGGGCATAATGATAATAAGGGTACAGCTTGCTCCCGGTTCTGCTTTGCAGGCTACAGATAAAGCAATGCTTCAAATTGAAAAAATAGTCACATCAAGGCCGGAAGTATCCGCGTATTTCGCGAATATAGGAGCGGGCTCGGCATTTATGTTTGTATCTCTTTTTGATAAGAAAGAAAGGCCTGCTGATCCTGCCACAGGCAGGCGCTTAAGCCAGCAACAGTTATCTGATGTATTAAGAAAAGAATTTAAGCAGGTAAAAGGCATAAGAAACGCCAATATACAGGACCCTTCTGTGGTAAGCGTGGGTGCGGGAAGACGGGGTTATCCGGTAGAATTTATTGTAACCGGGCCTGAATGGGAAAAACTTTCAGGTTATGCCTCTGCCCTTGCGGAAGAAATGGATAAAAGCGGGCTTATGACAGATGCCGATACGGATTACAGGACAGGTATGTCTGAACTTCGTATAATACCTGACAGAAAAAAAGCCTTTGACCGCGGAGTAAGCATAAGTTCAATAGGTACTGCTGTTGGATCAGTTTATGGCGGTATAAGCGCGGGACAGTTTACCAGGGGCGGAAAAAGATACGATATAATTGTGCAATATAAACCTGAAGAAAGAAAAAACGCGGAAAAGTTAAAAAATCTTATGCTTCGTAACAGCAGGGGGGAAATGATAAAACTTTCCGAAGTGGCAGATTTTGTGGAAGAAAAAACCCTGGTTTCTATTACAAGGCAGGACCGTGAGCGTGCTGTGCGCGTATATGCCAATGTGGCCACCGGAAGTTCACAGGGTGAGGCAATAGCGTATGCTCAAAAAAAGGCAAAAGAAATAATACCTGAAGGTTATACGGTAAAAACTTCCGGCAGCACCAAAGGTTTCAGTGATACGTTTATAAGCCTTGCAATTGCCCTTTTTCTGGGTATTTTAATTTCTTATATGGTGCTTGCTTCTCAGTTTAACAGTCTGGTGCATCCCGTTACTGTTCTTATGGCGCTTCCTTTCAGTTTAACGGGCGCTTTAATAGCTTTGTTTATAAGCGGCAATACTATTAATATTTACAGCGCGATAGGCATAATCCTTCTTATGGGAATAGTAAAAAAGAATTCTATTTTACTTGTTGATTTTACCATTCACGCCCGCGAGCAGGGCATGGCCACGCGCGAAGCCATACTGTACGCCTGCCCTTTAAGGCTGCGCCCCATTATTATGACCTCTGTCGCCACTATAGCCGCCGCAATACCGCCGGCTTTGGCTCTTGGGCCCGGCGCCGAATCAAGGATACCGATGTCTGTTGTAATAATAGGCGGCGTGATTGTATCAACTTTATTCACACTGTTTGTTGTGCCTTTATTCTACAGCCTGTTTTCAGTGTTTGAAAACAAAGAGCATTTTAATGAAGTAAAGCAGGTAATTGAGGAGTTTAAATAGCGCCTGTTTTGCCGGCTTGTTGTTTTAAAAACCCTGTATTTAACAGGGAAAAACGCTGTTTTGTAAAGTATTTTGCCTGACCTGAAAAATATAACAAAACAAAAATCCGCCTTCCTTGACTTTTATTGTTCCTGTCTATATACTTACTGATGCTTAAGGGGGCTTAAGCCATGGATGAAATCAATAAAACTGACAATTATAAGGCTGTTTTTGACAGCCTTTTCACAGGCGTGTACTTTGTCAACAAAGACAGGGTAATTACATACTGGAACAATGCGGCCGAAAAAATAACAGGTTATCAGGCCAAAGATGTCATTGGAAAGCACTGCTGGGATAATGCGGTTGTGCACCTTGATATGAAAGGCAAAAACCTGTGCAATGACCAGGATTGCCCGGTTTTAAAAGCTATAAATGACAACCGCCTTGTGCAGGAAGAGGCTTATATAAAGCACAGCGAAGGGTTCAGGATACCTGTTGATTCCAATATCAGCCCCATTGCCGATGAAAACGGCGTAATAAACGGAGCCGTGGAAATTTTTACGGACAACCTTGCCAAAGTGGAGGCATTCCAGAAATTTGAAAAATTAAAACAGCTTGTCTTTATTGATTCACTGACCGGCGTGGGCAACAGAAGATACACGGAAATAAAGGTAAACGTCAAACTGCAGAAACTTGCGAAATACGCGTGGGAAAAAGATTTTGGACTGCTTTTTGTGGACGCGGATGATTTTAAAAAGATTAACGACGAATACGGCCATGAAGCCGGCGACCGCGCTTTAAGGATGATTGCAAGGACGCTTATAAACAATATCAGGGAGCATGATTTTATAGGAAGATGGGGAGGGGAGGAATTTATAGCCGTTATTTCCGACGTTGACAGAAGGGCGCTTTTTATAATAGCAGAAAAACTGCGCGCGCTTGTGGAAGAGACACAAATAGAATACATGGACAAAAAAATAAAAGTCACCGTGTCCATAGGCGCCACAATAGCCAAAAGGAACGAATCAATAGGCGATTTAATAACAAGGGCGGACTCGCTTATGTATTACAGCAAACACCTTGAAAAAAACTGCGTTACAATAGGCTGAAACTTTACCGGGAAGTTTTTTGAAAGCAGTACCGGAGGCTTTTGTATGGGAGATTTGGAAAATAAGCTTTTTGAAGCAATAATGAAAAAGGATTATGACAGCGCGCGGGCGCTTGTTAAACAGGGGGCATCGGTAAATTCAAGGGATTCCAAAGGCAGGTCAGCTGTATATTTTGCCGTATATTCAGGGAGCAGGCCGCTTGCCTCTTTAATGTTAAAACACGCCTCTTACGCGGAAAAAAAACGTTTTGGAAAACTTGCCACGGCAATCGCGCTTGGGAACAGGCGGAAAATAATAAACATAATCAGCAACAATAAAAAAGAGCTTTTAAAGCAGGATTCCCTTGGAAATTCCGAACTTACTTTTGCCGCCATATATAACGACTCTTTTGCAGCCGGAATGCTTCTTAAAAAAGGCGCGAATCCCGATGTAAAAAACCGCAGCGGAAGCACCCCTTTGATGGCGGCCTGTGAAAAAGGGTCAATAGAGACTGTTAAAATGTTATTAATGAATAATCCGAAAGCTGACATAAATGCTTCGGATAAAAACGGCGAAACGCCGCTTTCGCTTGCGGCGGCAAACGGCCATTCAAGGATAACGGCCCTTTTAATAAACGCGGGCGCAAAAGTAAATATAATCAACAGGCACGGCAATACCCCGCTTTTAAGCTGTGCCATAAACGGAAGGCTTAAATCAATAAAGCAGCTGATCAAAGGCGGGGCTGATGTCAACAGCAGGGGGCTGTGGAATAAAACCGCGCTGCATATTTCAGTCATGAAAAATTACGGCGCGATAACGCAGGCGTTAATAGAAGCCGGAGCCGACTTAAACGCCAAAGACCAGCTTGGCGCCACGCCGCTTGGGCTGGCGGCCGCGCAGGGCGACAACGCGGCTGTGTCAAGGCTGTTAAAAGCAGGCGCTGAACCTGACGTGAAAATGGACAGGGGCAGGACAGCGCTTATGGTGGCGTCGGAATACGGCAACATGAAAGCGGCTGCTTTATTGCTGGAAGCGGGTGCTTCGTTAAAAGCTAAGGATAATGACGGCAAAACGCCGCTGTGCTGCGCGGGCAGCGAAAAAATAAAAACAATGCTTGAAG
>ENA-UOWO01000186-UOWO01000186.1-activated-sludge-metagenome-genome-assembly--contig:-NODE-186-length-90398-cov-13.654207_pt1 | contig 90398 bp, 67 predicted proteins | sample MGYA00238148_ERZ761564 | MGnify/ENA primary metagenome ERZ761564 (study PRJEB28885, sample SAMN05720194) | activated sludge metagenome | isolation source: Anaerobic digester | place: USA... | reverse complement strand
GATAAAATTAAGGCATAAATCTACAGTCCAAAGGGATTTATCTTTTTTTTATCACTATTTTTCGGTGATTTACCGATAATTTAAAACTAAAGCTGGCGTTATCCGCTAAACCCAATCTATGGACAACCCGAAAATCAAGATCCTCGAAAATAAAATCCTGTCGGACAATTGGTACACGCTGCGCAAAATCACCTACGAGTACCAGAAAAAAGACGGCAGTTGGGAAACCCAATCGCGCGAAGCTTACGACCGCGGCAACGGCGCCACCATCCTGCTCTACAACAAAACCAATCAAACCGTCATCCTGACGCGCCAGTTTAGGATGCCCACTTACCTCAACGGCAATGCAACAGGCATGATGATCGAAGCCTGCGCGGGACTTTTGGATACCGAAAATGCCGAAGACTGCATCCGTCGGGAAACCGAAGAAGAAACCGGTTACAGCATCCGCGAAGTCAAAAAAGTATTCGAAGTTTACATGTCGCCGGGTTCGGTTACCGAAACGATCTGCTTTTTTACGGGAGAATACACCAAAGACATGAAAGTCAATGACGGCGGAGGGCTGTCGGAAGAACAGGAAAATATCGAAGTGCTTGAATTCGACTTTGATAAAGCGATGCAAATGATCGGCAACGAAATCAAGGATGCCAAGACGATTATGTTGCTGCAACATGCCAAAATCAACAACATCCTCGGGTAAATGTGTGTATCTTTGCGCCGATGGAACCTAAACCTATAAAAGCCAATCTGCATCCGCGCAACGCACACCAATCGGGTTACGATTTTGCGCAACTGATCGACACTTTGCCCGAACTTAAAGCGTTCGTGTTCACGAATAAGTATCAGACAGATACGATTGATTTTAGCAATCCCGAAGCGGTCAAGGCATTGAACAAAGCATTGCTCGTGGCCTTTTATGGTATCGAAAATTGGGACATTCCTGCGAGTTATTTGTGTCCTCCTATTCCCGGTCGTTCCGATTATATCCATTACCTCGCCGATTTACTCGCCAGTACCAACGATGGCAACATTCCGCAAGGGGAAACCGTACAAGGTCTTGACGTGGGCATCGGCGCGAATTGCATCTACCCGATTATCGGTAACTCAGTTTACGGCTGGTCTTTCGTAGGCACCGACATCGATGAGAACGCTTTACAGAATTGTAAAAAGATCATTGCGGCAAATGGCAAACTCATGGAATCGGTAAGCTTGCAATTGCAGGTTGAACCGCGTTTCATTTTCAAAAACATCATCACGCCAAAAGACCGCTTTGCGTTCACGATCTGCAATCCACCGTTTCATGCCTCGCAACAGGAAGCGACCAAAAGCAGCACCCGCAAAGTGAATAACCTACAAAATACGAAGACCAAAAATCCGGTGCTCAATTTTGGTGGACAAAATGCTGAACTTTGGTGCGATGGCGGCGAGATCGGCCTCATTACCCAAATGATTTACGAAAGTGTGAAATACCAAAAACAGGTGTTGTGGTTTACGACCTTGGTTTCCAAGAAAGACAATTTGCCATCTATTTACAAAACCTTGAAAAAGGTCGAAGCCGCGCAAATCAAGACCATCGACATGGCGCAAGGGCAAAAAACCAGCCGTATTGTTGCCTGGACTTTTCTCTCGGAATCGCAACAGAAAGATTGGCAATTTTAAGTTTTCGGAAACTTTTTTTGTGGTTTAACTTTGTAACTTTACGATTCAAATTTTCGAGATGAATTTCCAAGTTGTATCCGATTACAAGCCCACCGGCGACCAGCCGCAGGCCATCCAGAAATTAGCACAAGGCATAGAAGATGGCGACAAGTACCAGACGTTGCTTGGGGTGACCGGTTCTGGGAAAACCTTTACCGTGGCCAACGTGATCCAGGAAGTGCAACGCCCAACGCTTGTACTCGCCCATAATAAAACGCTCGCGGCGCAATTGTATGCCGAGTTCAAGCAATTCTTCCCGAACAATGCCGTGGAATATTTCGTCTCGTATTACGACTATTACCAACCCGAGGCATTCATGCCGGTAACCGGCGTATTCATCGAAAAGGATCTGTCGATCAACGACGAGCTTGAAAAGATGAGAATGAGCACCACGGCGGCACTGCTTTCGGGACGCCGCGATGTATTGGTGGTGGCGTCGGTGTCGTGTTTGTATGGAATCGGGAACCCGAACGAATTCCAGAAAAACATCATTCCCGTCAATAAAGGCCAGGTGATTTCGCGGACCAAATTGCTGCACCAACTCGTGCAGAGTCTGTATTCGCGTACCGAAGCCGATTTTGTTCCCGGTAGTTTCAGGATCAAAGGCGATACGGTGGAAGTCTATCCGAGTTATGCCGACAACGGTTTCCGCATCCATTTTTTTGGCGATGAAATCGAGGAAGTGGAAAGCTTTGACCTCAAGACTGCACAAGTCATCGAGAAATTCAACAAGCTCAACCTGTATCCTGCCAATATGTTTGTGACCTCGCCCGAAGTCTTGCAAAACGCGATCTGGGAAATCCAACAAGACCTTGTTAAACAGGTCACTTATTTCAATGAAATCGGCAAAAACCTAGAGGCCAAGCGGTTGGAGGAACGCACCAATTTCGATTTGGAAATGATTCGCGAACTGGGCTATTGCTCGGGAATTGAAAATTATTCGCGCTATCTCGACGGACGTTTGCCCGGCACGCGCCCATTCTGCCTACTCGATTACTTCCCCAAGGATTACCTCATGGTCGTGGACGAAAGCCACGTCACGGTTTCACAAGTGCATGCGATGTACGGCGGTGACCGCAGCCGTAAGGAAAATCTCGTGGAATACGGATTCCGTCTGCCCGCGGCGATGGACAACCGACCGCTCAAATTCGAGGAATGGGAAGCGATGCAAAACCAGGTGATTTACGTCTCGGCAACACCAGCCGATTATGAGCTGCAGAAAAGCGACGGGGTTTACGTGGAGCAGGTCATCCGCCCGACGGGACTTTTGGATCCGTTGATTGAAGTGCGGCCGAGTTTGAACCAGATTGACGATTTGATCGAGGAAATCCAGCTGCGCGCCGAAATCGACGAGCGGGTTCTGGTGACGACGCTCACCAAACGCATGGCCGAGGAACTTGCGAAATATTTGACCAAAGTGAACATCCGTTGCCGATACATCCATTCGGAAGTGGATACGCTGGAACGTATCGAAATCATGCAGGATTTGCGAAAAGGCATTTTTGACGTGCTCATTGGGGTGAACCTGTTGCGCGAAGGATTGGATTTGCCCGAAGTTTCGCTCGTAGCCATACTCGATGCCGACAAGGAAGGATTTCTAAGGAACCACCGCTCACTGATCCAGACTATTGGCCGTGCCGCGCGCAACCTCAACGGAAAGGCCATCCTGTACGCCGATAAAATTACCGATAGCATGCAGAAAGCCATCGACGATACGGGATACCGCCGCAACAAACAGCAGCAGTACAATACCGATAACAATGTCGTGCCGATGGCGCTCAATAAGAAAATCGACAACATCTTCACTAAGGTCAAATTGGTAGACCAGGAACTGGGTGCCTCAATCATAAAGGCTGCCGAGAAAGAAGCCGAATACCTCACCAAACCTGAGATTGAGAAACGCATCCGCGACAAGCGAAAAGCGATGGAAAAAGCGGCAAAGGACCTGGACTTTATGCAGGCTGCGCGCTTGCGTGATGAAATTAAGGCGTTGCAAGGGCAGGTTTAAAATTTCACGCTAAAACAATTGTAACGCAAACTGTTACATATTTCATAGTATTAATTCATTTTAGTAAGTAAGATTGTATAAGTTTACTTACTAATCTTTTTTGCCAATCCGAATGCGAGCATTATTAATTGTTGTATCCTTTTTCTACTCGGCTATTTTATTTTCTCAAAACAAAGAAGCAAAACCGATTGAAATTAATTCTGGTTCTCAGAACCTTGAAGTATCAGGGAATTTCTTATTCCTATTGACCGACGACCTTAAAATAAACCAAAGGAATTTACTGGCTTTCAAAAACAAAATGAAGCCGTATTGCGATTGTGTCAAAGACGACAAATTACAACTCCCAAAAATTTTATGGCTGAAAGCCGACTTGGTAAACACCTCGAATGATACTTTGAATTTGGTGTTCAGGACCTCTAATGCGCCAGAAGTAGACGCTTGGGTGTTCTCTGAAAATGACACTTTGACAAAAACAATCGGGTTTGTACAGAAAAGTGAAGAGCGCTATTCTAAAGAGATTTTCAGTTCCTTTTCGTTTGAGCTGTTGCCGTTTCAAAAGAAGCAAATTATTTTAAGGCAAGAGGTGCATACACTTGAATTTATGATTGCCAAGTTTGACATCAGTAGCACGGCCGCATTTGAAAATTATTTGCTAGGTGCCTATCAATATTATCATGGCAGCAGATTGCTTTTATCGTTATTGTGCGGTGGAATTTTTATGTTGTTTTTTTACAACCTGTTTGTGTTCTTCAGGACCAAGACAAAAAACAACTTATTCTACTCCTTTTATTTGTTCTTCACCTTCATTTACATTCTGGTAGAAATTGACCGCAACCAATATTTTTTCTTTGGATCGGTAATCCTTTACTTTGATTTAATCAAAGAAATATCATATGGTTTGTCTATCGTTTTTTACTGCCTATTTATCCGGTCGATACTCATCAATACGCAATCGTATTTTAAAATTGCCTTTCAAAGTTTCATCATTTTATCGGGCGGCGTTCTAATTTATTTGTCGTATTCGTATTGGAGTCATTTTTATGGTTTTAGTGCATTTTCAAGATCATTGCTTTCCTATTATAAAGCTGTTTCGTTTGCATTTATACTGTTGGCCATATCCCAGTTGTACAGAAACATCAAAGTGCCGTTTATAAAATATGTATTCATTGGGAGCTTAATTTTGGTGTTTTCTTATTTACTTCAGGAAATTCTGGCGTCTATAGGCCGAAAAATATTCGATTTAGACCACTATAAAATATACATCAAAACCAACCTATCCATCTTAATAGGGACACTGGCTCAAATTTTATTTTTGAGTTATGCGCTGTACATCAAAACCTTACAACTGGAAAAAGAAAAGTACATTTCTGAGAACCTCAATACGATCAAGTCGCGTTTCTTTGCTAATATCTCACACGAATTCAGGACACCATTGACCCTGATTAAAAGCCCTGTTCAAAGTTTACAAACGGACATTAAAGACGAAAACCAGAAAAGCAAACTTCGGCTTATTGATGCCAACGCCGATAGAATGCTGGAGCTGGTCGATCAATTGCTTGAGCTCTCTAAAATAGACAGCGGCAACGTAAAACTTATTTTAAAAGAAGGAAACATCAGTTCGTTTTTGGCCTCAATTATAGAGTCCTTTGCGTTTCAATCGAAGGAAAAAGGGATTCATTTTACGGCAAATATCCAGAAAACACTTGAAAATAATCTATTCGACAAAGACGTTATTGAAAAAATTGTAACCAATTTAGTATCGAATGCCTTCAAGTACGCACCACCAAACGAAGCGATTGCTTTTACAGCATCAGTAGAAAATCTGCACCTTAAACTCGTAGTTTCTAATACCGGAACCGATGTCAAAAAGGAAGATTTACCAAAATTACTCGAGCGTTTCTATCAAAAAAACGAAGCCGATCCTGGCGTTGGGATTGGCTTGGCATTGGTCAAAGAATTGGTTGAATTGTACCAAGGAACCTTTACCACTTCATTAGAAAATGACGAACTATCGTTTTCTGTGAATTTACCGCTGGCCATGAACCATGAAAATGCGGTTGTGATTGCTTCAGAACCGGAAATGCCAATTATTAAAAACGCCATCGATCCCAAAACCGAGCTTCCCGTCTTATTGATTGTAGATGACAATGCCGAAATTCGTTCGCTGCTAAAGGATATTTTCAAGACAGGCTACCAAGTTCTCGAAGCCTATGATGGTGAAAAGGGGTTGCAACTGGCACAGAAAGAAATTCCCGATTGCATCCTTTCGGATGTAATGATGCCTAAAATGGACGGATTTGAATTCACCCGACAAATAAAAGACAACGAATTAACGTCATTTATCCCGGTAGCGTTATTGACCGCAAAAACGTCAGACGAAGCACATCTTGAAGGTTTAAAAAGTACCGCCGATGCTTACCTGACCAAACCGTTTAACAATGCAATTGTGAAAGCTACGGTAAACCAACTGATTGGCGAACGTAAAAAACTACACCAACGATACAGCCAGGAATTGGTTTTACGACCGGTTGATATCGTGATCAATGCCGTCGACGAGAAATTCATAGAGAAACTGCAGGTTATTTTAGATAAGGAACTGTCCAACCCTGATTTCTCTTCAGAAAACTTTGCTGCAGCCGCGGGAATGAGCCGTATGCAACTGCATCGGAAACTCAAATCGCTATTGGGCGTTTCGGCAACAGAATTTATAAGAAACGAAAGGCTAAAGATGGCGGCAGCATTACTCAAAAAAAGCAACGGCAATATATCTGAAATTGCCTACGCCGTTGGCTTTAATGACGTATCATATTTCTCGAAATGTTTCCGGGAGCGGTTTGGGTCTACGCCAAGCGATTGCCTCGGTAAAAAATAAACTTATTGCTGTATCGCTTGATTTTACTGCGCTGTAACGCTTTGTTACATCTGTCATAAGAATTGTTACAGGATTCATAGTGGTGTGAGCGTGTTTGTTGGAGATTTGTTTCGTTCAACCAAACTAACAATCACCTTATGAAAAAATCAGTACTACTCACTGCATTATTGCTTTGCTTTTTAAGCACGTTTGCCAAAACCAATCCCGAAATTAAATCCAATACAGAGACCTGTGTGGATCCTTGGGTTGAAATCTACACCCAAGCCAATTATGGCGGCACCGTAACAACCGTTACCGGCGCCAACAACACCATCAATTTGCCCATTCCCAACACACCGGGTTACAAGACGATTTCGGTTAAGGTACAGCCTGGCTATGTAGCCTACATCAATACTTGCAACGAATTCAATGACGAAGTGATGGTTTATGGAAACCGTACCAGCCTCACTTTATATGCAGTTTGCGCATTGACAATCAAGGCCGAAGTCGCGACCTTTATGCGGGTACAGTTTCAAGGTTTTAAAACAAATGTCCACAACAATGATTGTCGCAAAATATTTGGGTCGGTTAAGTTAAAAATGTTCGAGAACAGACCCGGTGGAGGTACGACATACTGCAATGTGGTCATTCAGAACGATGTAGACCTGAGCATGATCAACAGACTCGAAGCCGTCGTCTTTACACGTTCGAGCGCGAGTGACAGCAGCCTGCCCAATTGTGTGAGCCCGTATGTTTTTGATCAATCGTATACACAGCCTTACCAAGAATCCTTAATCAATCGCGAACGCACCGCAGGGATTGCTGTAACGTTTGTCACCGGACAATCTGCGGTGGCCCAGCACCGTACCGGTTTCCTCTCGACTTCTAATTTGAAAACGGCGCATAAGATGAACGATTTTGCCACCTATTACCCGAGCATCCAGTTGAGTCCCACCACGCCTATGGCCAGAATGACCAATAGTCTGCCCAACATTCCGGGGTTTACCGGTACCGACAGGAACAAGATATTGAACTTTACCCCTTACACCAACCCGCCGCAAAATGGTGGCGACAGCGGCCACTCGGTGACTATTTTAATGACTGTATTTTAATTCGTTTGCTGATGATGCCCCAGAAAAAAATAAAATACGAATCAAAAATTGAGGCCTTGCCTTCGCAAAAAATCATCATCAATGTCAACCAAATGGACAAAGGCGACTATGAGCTCAACATTGTCCATCAAAACAAATTAATCAAGAAAACCACGTTTAAAAAAAAATAGCATGAAAAACCAACTGTTGCTTTTGCTTCTTTTTCCCGTCCTGTCGTTTGCACAAGTTGGCCTCAATACCACAACGCCCAATGCAGCACTAGATATTCAATCGACCAATAACGGTGTTCTAATTCCCAGAGTTCAGCTAACAGATGCTTTAGATGTTGTAACTGTTATTAATCCGGCTGGTGGTGCTTTGACAAACTCCACATTGGTCTACAACCTTGCTCCTTCTGGTACTGCACCAAATAATGTTGATGGTGGTTTTTATTACTGGAATGGTGCCAGATGGATGTCAATCAGTGGTTTACCCAATTGGAGTCTAAATGGCAATACCGGAATTTCAACTCCCGCAAATCCCTTAACCTACGGAACCTCAACTATCGCAGCTACAGAAAACTTTGTCGGCACCAAAGACAATAATGATGTAGTCATCGGCACCAATAATACCGAGCGATTTCGCATAAAAAGCACCACTGGAAATATCGGAATAGGAACTGCCAATCCCACCAAAAAACTAGACATCGTTGCGCCCAACAATGAAATAGGATTGCAAATACTAAGTGGCAATAATGCCGATCTGGCTTATCTGTCTTTAGGAAGGACCTTTGAATATGCGCAACTGGGCGCATGCAAAGCCGCAAGTTTCTTTTTGGATGCTTTAGATGGTGATATGGCAGTTAAAAATTTTGGTGCCGGAAAAATTCTGTTCGGTGCTTCTGTCAACACCAACGCCGATATGTCAATAGTGCCCGGAGGCAGTGTAGGTATCGGAACTGTTAACCCAACCTTAGCGCGATTTCAAGTGAATGGCATGACTGGAAACACCACTGCTCTTTTTCGTGGCGGAACCGCATCACAAGGGATTTCGATGGTTGCCGATTGGCCTGGTTTGTATTTCAACTGCTATTACAACGGCGGACAAAGAGCGATGGCTCCAAACGGATTTCCTTCTATAATCAATACCGATCAAGGCAGTGGCGGATTGACATTTCATACCTCAAACATTGCCAACACCACTGCCAATGCATTACTCGCTACAAATATTCCTGAAAGAGTGCGTATCGATGCCGACGGTGAAGTTGGGATTGGCACAAACAATCCATTGGCTAAACTTCACATTGTCAATGCAACTTCTGGCGCAATAAGAATCGAAGATGGGACGCAAGCCAACGGAAATATCCTCACTTCTGATGCCAATGGTGTCGGGACCTGGAGAAATCCGAATACGATTTCCTGGTCTTTAAATGGAAATACCGGAATTACTGCGCCGCCATTCCCTGCTCTCTACGGAACCACAACCATAGCCAGTACAGAAAATTTCATCGGAACAACCGACGACCAAGCCATTGTTTTCGGCACCAACAATATTGAAAGGATGAGAATTAACAACATCACCGGTCAAGTCAAAATTGGCCGTTACGGTCCGCTGGTGAATTATGGATCTGCGTTTGATGTTTATACCGATCAATATGTAGCCGGGGTTTTTAGGGGAAATGCCAGTTCTAATATCGGAATCATAGTGGCTTCTGAGGGAACTGATCCTTTTGGGACAAAAACCGGCGGTATCTTTTCTGCCTCAGGCGGTGCTACAAATCACGCCATTATTGTGCCTGCTAATGGCGGTGATGTGGGTTTTGGCACTAATGCGCCGTCAACAAAACTTCATATTGCCAAACCCACCTCGGGCGCCATCCGGATTGAAGACGGAACCCAAGCAAACGGACATGTCTTACGCTCGGATGCCAACGGCGTGGGAACCTGGCAGAATCCCAATACGTTTTCGTGGTCGCTCACCGGAAATAACGTGAATGCCGCAACCAACTTTTTAGGATCTACCAATAACGCCGATGTGATGTTTAAAAGAAACAATACCCACGCAGGTTCTATTGCTCAATTCAATACGTCACTAGGCACCAATTCACTGCTATCATTGACCTCCGGGACACAAAATGTAGCCATCGGAACCAATGCCTTAGACTCCAATATTATAAGTGGTGGAAACACTGCCGTTGGATACGATGCTTTGCAAGCTACAACGGGCGACTACAACACCGCATTCGGAAACTCTTCGCTTTTTAGCCTGCTTGCCGGTACAAGCAATTGTGCCTTTGGATATAATGCCTTAACCGGGTTAACATCCGGGGTTAACAATATCGGAATCGGCACCAATGCAGTAGTACCATCATCCACAGGAAGCAACCAAATGAGACTCGGCAACACCGCAATAACCTATGCCGGAACTCAAGTAGCCTGGACCATAACATCCGATCGCCGTTGGAAAGACAACATTCAATCCTCTAATTTAGGTTTGGACTTTATAAGCCAACTCCGTCCTGTTTCGTATAGCCGCAAAAACGACGACTCCAAAAAAACAGAATATGGTTTTATAGCCCAGGAATTAGAGGCAACCTTAACCCAGTTTGGCGCAACCAACAACGGCATCATCTCTAAAGGCGATGACGGAATGTATGGCGTGAGATACAACGACTTACTAGCGCCAATGGTCAAAGCAATTCAGGAATTAAAAGTAGAAAATGAGCAATTAAAACAACAAAACGATATGCTGCTTATTCGACTCAAAGCGCTTGAAGAAAAATTCAAGTAGCCCATCCTATTTGAAATCATTGCTTTTATTTTGGGCGTGCCCCTGCGGGTCAGGCTGTCTGCGGTGCGCGGCACCTTGCTCCCATCCTTCACGCGCCCACCGGCAATAACGGTATCCATTTGGAGGTTTGGCCGGTTATTTATTACCTTTCCCAAAAAACTACCTTGAGACTTTTCGCTTCCTTACTGTTCTTGCTCTTATTGGGTAACACCCTGGCGCAGGAACACACCGCTTCGCCGCAAGTATCCACCTTTACCGTCGACGCACCGCAACTGCAGGCCGTCAAAAAAATCTGGCTGTATTTGCCCAAAGGCTACGCGGCATCCACTAAAAAGTACCCGGTGATTTACATGCACGACGCGCAGAATCTCTTCGATGCCAAAACCTCCTACGTGGGCGAATGGAACGTCGATGAAAAACTCGATAGCTTACACGCACAAGTAATCGTCGTAGGCATTGAACACGGCGGCGAGAAACGCATTGACGAGCTCACGCCTTACAAAAATGCCAAATACGGTGGCGGCCAAGCCGATGCGTATCTCGACTTTATCGTCAAAACTTTAAAACCCGAAATCGATCGCAAGTACAGGACAAAATCCAACGCCAAAAATACCACCATCTGGGGCAGCTCGCTCGGCGGACTGGTGTCGTTCTACGCGCTTTTAAAATACCCAGAAACTTTTGGGAAAGCCGGGGTGTTCTCGCCCGCATTCTGGTTCAACCGCCAGGAAATTGTAGCGCTTACCCAAAATCAAAACCAACTCAAATCTAAAATTTATTTCCTATGCGGTGACAGCGAAGGCGACGCGGATATGATCACCGACCTCGACAAAATCGAGCAAATCGTCAACACCAAGCGCTGCGCCTGCAAAATGCGCAACAAAAAAGTTATCGTCAAAGGCGGCAAACACAATGAAAAAACGTGGCGCGATGGTTTTGTAAATGCGTATCTTTGGCTGAATTAAGGTGCAAGGCTCAGGGTGCCAGGTTTAAGGCAAACCGCGTCCTGCTTAATTTCCCTGTACCCTGAACCTTTAAACCCTGAAACCCTATGAACAACAACGACATATTCAAAAAACTCCGCGTGGCGCTCATGCTACGCGACGACCAAATAGTAGACATTCTGCAACTCGTAGACTTCAGGATGTCGAAGGGCGAAATCGGGAATATTTTTCGCAACCAGGACCATCCCAATTATATGGAATGTGGCGACCAGGTTTTGCGCAATTTCCTCAACGGGCTCGTGATCCATTTGCGCGGCACCAAAGAAGATCCCAAAAACCCGAATGAAGTTTTGGCCAAACACAAGGCAGAGATTCCGGCAAAAGCAGAAAGATTTCCAAAAGACATCAACTCCAAGAATGGCCCTGTAAACGCGAGTAAGCCCAAAGCCGATTTCAAGAAAAAGCCCGCTTCCAACGCAAAGTCACGCGACAAAAAGCCGGCTAAAATACAAGTGGTAGAAAAAGTACAATTCAAGAATGGCAAGAATAAAAAATCCTGACAGGCTCCTGTATTTACGTTGGGATAGCATATTTCAGCGTTAAAGGAACAGTTAGCATAAAAAAAATCCCGAGTAATTCGGGATTTTTTATAATCTATAAAAATTGCTTTTTTTAATTTAAAGCAGCCTTGACCTGATCGGCAGCTTCCTGGAATTCTACGGCCGACAAAATCGGCATGCCCGAATTGTCAATCATTTCCTTGGCCAACTCGGCATTGGTGCCCTGCAAACGAACGATAATCGGCACCTTGATGCTGTCGCCCATATTCTTGTAAGCATCGATAACTCCTTGCGCCACACGGTCGCAACGTACGATTCCACCAAAAATATTGATTAGGATCGCCTTTACATTCGGGTCTTTTAAAATGATGCGGAAAGCCAGCTCCACACGTTTGGCGTCGGCTGTTCCTCCAACGTCCAAAAAGTTGGCAGGCTCGTAACCCGCATATTTGATCAAATCCATAGTCGCCATGGCGAGTCCGGCACCGTTTACCATACAACCAACGGTTCCGTCAAGGTCAACATAGTTCAAACCAGCAGCTTTTGCTTCTACTTCGATTGGGTTTTCCTCGCGAACATCGCGCATGTCGGCGTACTTCGGGTGGCGGTACAAAGCGTTGTCGTCGAGATTCACTTTGGCATCCACAGCGATGATTTTATTATCTGAAGTCTTGAGCACCGGATTGATCTCAAACATCGTCGCATCGCAGCCAATGTAAGCATTGTACAAAGCCGGAACGAACTGTGTCATTTCCTTAAATGCAGCGCCAGACAAACCAAGGTTGAACGCGATTCTTCTCGCCTGGAAACCTTGCAAGCCAACGGCAGGATCTATTTCTTCGGTGAAAATCAAATGTGGGGTGTGTTCGGCTACTTCTTCAATGTCCATTCCGCCTTCGGTAGAATACATAATCATGTTACGGCCTTTGCCACGGTTGAGCAATACCGACATGTAGAACTCAGAAGTTTCGCTTTCACCAGGATAATACACGTCTTCGGCCACGAGTACCTTGTGCACTTTTTTACCTTCGGCAGACGTTTGCGGCGTGATCAATTGCATACCAATAATCTGCTCGGCGAGTTCTTCTACCTGTTGCAGGTTTTTGGCAAGCTTTACGCCCCCGCCTTTTCCGCGTCCACCAGCGTGGACTTGTGCTTTGATAACGTGCCAGCCGGTTCCGGTTTCGGCAGTCAATTGCTTGGCAACGGTTACTGCTTCCTGCGCGTTGTTGGCTACATAACCGCGTTGTACCTTGACGCCATAACTGGCCAGAATTTCTTTTCCTTGGTATTCGTGTATATCCATGTTGTTGAAGTTTGACTTTTTTAAAGTGCCACAAAAATAAGAATTTTGTATAAAAAAACGGATATTTTTTGAAGCTATTTCCCGCTATCCATTGCAATCTTTTGCAGCCTGCCAACCCGCCTTTTGGCCCCATCGCTAAAACAGTTCACAGAACTGTTTTTTTACGCTCGGTCCTACTGCAGCTGCAAAAGGATTTCCATTGCTATCGGGGCTAGTCCATCCGTTTTCTAAAGCAACCTTTTTCCAACTACAGCATCTCTCTTCAAACAATCAAAAAAATCAATAAAGCTATGAACACTTTAAAACTACTCTCCGCATTCCTTTTCCTCTTTTTATTCTCCTGCCATTCTGATGACAGCCCGCAAATCCAAAGCCCGCCACTTACCGGTATCGAAGGCACTTGGAAACTCACCGAGGTCAACGGCGGGATTACCGGCACAATCTACAATTACCCCGAAGGCATGATCACCTGGAAATTCAATGGCATCAGCCAAACGGTCATCGTCCAAAACAACAATGTCGATGAGACCATGCAGGACATTCTACCATCGGGCACATACCAATACAGCTTTTTCGCCAATGAGGCCACACCCGAACTTTGCGCCATAAACATCATAGTCGACGGCATGAATCTGGGTTGCTACAACATCGGCACGACCGAGTTTACGATGAGCCAGATTGAAAGCGATGGTTTTATGATAAAATTGGTGCGATAAGATTTTCGTGGTACGCCGTTAGTTGCGCATCCATTTCTTACGGTAGACTTTCCCGCCCGAATAAACTTCAACGATGTACAGGTCTTTTTTCAATCCCGAAACATCGACCAGGTAAGTGTTCTCTACCGATTTTGGAGTTTGAAACACCAACTTTCCCGAAAAATCAGAAATAGCAATAGACTTGCGGTCTGTATTTTTACCCGCCACAGCAATCAAAATATGATCATTGGCTGCGTTGGGATATACGGTGACGCCTTGTTTGTTTCCGGCCATGAGATCCAGCCCGATTGGTGCCTCAGTATCGGTTGAGCCGAGGTTGTCATTCTTGAAACACGAGATTTTTTGCGCTTGTGCTGTAGTCATCGCGAACAATAAAAAGAAAAGTAGGTTTTTCATTTTGTCTATCAGAATGATGCAAATAAACGACTTTTTTTGCATTTCGTCGATAAAACTTCAATTTTAACATTTTTGGGTTTTCAAGCACACCCTTGCCGGGAAACGAAAACGTTGTAAATGTAAAACTGTGCTAATTCTTTGGTAATGTGTGGGTCAAATGATAGTTTTGTTGCAAACAAGCACCTTATGCAACCCAAAGAACTCGTTCAACTCGCAGAAGAATTCGGCAGCCCGCTGTATGTCTATGACGCAGCCAAAATCCAATCGCAATACAACCGGCTCACTGCAGCGTTTTCAAAAGTGGAAAGGCTCCGCATCAATTATGCGGTCAAAGCACTTTCTAATGTGGCTATCCTGCAACTGATGAAAAGTATAGGTTCGTGCCTCGACACCGTATCCATACAAGAAGTGCAATTGGGGCTGCATGCCGGTTTTTCACCACACCAAATCATCTACACCCCAAACGGCGTATCGTTTGAAGAAATCGAAGAAGCGGCACAATTGGGCGTACAAATCAATATAGACAACCTTTCGGTACTCGAGCATTTTGGGAGCAAACATCCGTCGGTTCCGGTTTGTATCAGGATCAATCCGCATGTGATGGCGGGCGGACATTCTAACATTTCGGTTGGGCATATTGACAGCAAGTTTGGGATTTCTATCCACCAAATGCCACACCTGTTGCGTATTGTAGAAAATACCGGAATGCACATCAACGGCATCCACATGCATACGGGCTCAGACATCCTGGATATCGAGGTTTTCCTGTATGCGGCCGAAATTCTCTTCGAGGTGGCGACGCATTTCAAGACACTCGACTTTCTCGATTTTGGCAGCGGATTCAAAGTGCCTTACAAAAAAGACGATATTGAAACCGACATTGAAGAGCTCGGCAAAAAACTCAGCAAACGCTTCAACGCCTTTGAAAAACAATACGGACGACCGCTTACTTTGGCTTTTGAACCCGGGAAATACCTCGTAAGTGAATCGGGTTTTTTCCTCGCCAAAGTCAACGTCGTCAAGCAAACGACTTCTACCGTTTTTGCGGGAATAGACAGTGGTTTCAACCATCTGATAAGGCCGATGCTTTACGGTTCGCAGCACTTCATTGAAAACATCTCCAACCCAAAAGGAAAGGAACGTTTTTACAGTGTGGTGGGTTACATCTGCGAGACCGACACCTTTGCCAACAACCGTCGTATCGCCGAAATTGCCGAAGGTGACCTGCTGTGTTTCAGGAATGCCGGTGCGTATTGCTTCTCTATGGCGTCGAATTACAATTCCCGATACAAGCCAGCCGAAGTGTTGTGGAAAGACGGCAAAGGAATTTTGATCCGCGAACGCGAAAGCTTTGAAGATTTGCTTAAAAACCAGATTCGTTTACCGGATTAATTTTTTATCCATCGGATTGTCCAAGAACGGGTGTCTTGAGCAACCAGCACAGTGTAAATTCCCGCTGGCAGTGATGCAATATCAATTTTCGATTGATCGGTTACGGCTTGATTTTCAAGAATTGTTTGACCCAATGGGTTGATAATCCTAACCGATGCGGTTGCAATACCCGAAATTGAAATTTGTTGCTGCGCCGGATTCGGGTAAACTGCTATCGGATTTACAGAATTAAAATCAACAGCTTCCAACGGCGCACAACTCCCGTCAACCCCAAACGGATTGAACCACCTGAGCGCGTCCTGCAAAATGGCCTCATCCTCATTGCTTTCTACGTCGCGGCAAAGCCAGGCTGCCTTGGTTCCTGTATCGGGACATCTGGGCGTGAGCGCAAAGCCTTCTATGTTCGTATTGCCGTCGCCGGGATTGGTGATAGGATATTCGTGGGTTACATTGAACTTACGTTCGCCGCCGATGAGGGTTGTAGACAAATCGGTTACCTCCAATCGGTTGACTGGCGATAAATTGTGCAAGATGTACAGCAGGCCAGTGCTTCGGTCAAAGGCAAGGTCGCAGCTCTCAGACCGATTGGTAAGGTATTTCCCAACGTAGGCGAAGTCGTCATTGGCATTTGGGTTCAGGTCAAAAACCCAAACATAACCGCCATCCTGGTGTGCGATAAAAAACAATCCGCCCGCGCCTTTTACCGAGGTGTAAGGCTGTCCGGTTTCGGAGCTGATAAAACCAATGCCCGAAAGCGCGCTGTCGGGAACAAACACGATGCCTTCGGGCCCTGTATTGCCGGTATCTTCCATTACAGAAGGCGGCGAGAGCAAATCCCATTGGCGCAACAAGGTCACCGTACCAAAGTTGGCGGTATGCGAATAACGCCTGATTTCATAATTGTTCTCGTCGATGGTATAAAATTCATTGGCATTCAGGTTGGCTTGGGTAATGCCTTCGGGTCCGCCGGCGAGCGCCTTACTCGCAATCTGCGTGAACGCATTGGTGGATGTGTTCCATTGTAACACGCGTAACCTGCCATCGCCTTGCACGCCGTACAAACGATTGTTGACTGGATTAAAATGTAGCCCGCTTAAATCGGTAATCCCATCGGCATCCATCGCTGCGGTAAGGTTCGTGGCGCCACTCCAGGAAGAACCCGGCCACACCTGACCCACAAGCGACTGCAACGACAACAGCAAAAGCAAATAAATTTTTCTCATATCGGCACGAATTAACTCCCCAAAGATAAACAAGTCTGCTTATAATAGGCTGTTGTTAAATATTTGGAATTAATCTTAAATTAATGAAAGGCGACGGGTTTGGGCGCTACGTTTTTTTATCTTTGGAATGCATTTTCACTCAACAAACACATCATGAACAGAAGAAGTTTCTTTAAGAACGGCTCGCTGGTGGCCATCGGCTCTACGATTGTCAATCCTTTTCAGGTCTTTGCTCAACAGACCGACTTTGACACGCTCAAAAAAAACAAGAAAGCCAAGAATATTATTTTCCTGGTGAGCGATGGCATGAGTACCGGCACACTCAACATGGCCGACTTGTTCCTGAGCCGCAAAACAGGAAAAGGCAGCCATTGGCTACAGCTCTATAAAGAGAACCGCGTCACCCGCGCGCTTATGGATACGGCTTCGGCCAATTCTATAGTCACCGATTCTTCTGCCGGCAGTTCTTCCTGGGGTGGTGGCGTTCGTGTGCCCAACGGTTCACTAAATGTAGGCGCCAACGGCGAGCAATACCTCCCAATCTTGCAGAAATTCAAACAAGCCGGTAAGATGGTGGGCTGCGTGACCACGGTGCCTATTACGCATGCCACGCCCGCCGGTTTCTGTGTGAACAGCAAAAGCCGAAACAGTCAGGAAGACATCGCAGGGCAATACCTCGATTTGAACTTTGACGTGATGATGGGTGGCGGCAACCAATATTTCGCAGCCGACAAACGCAAGGACAAAGCCGATATGTACGCCAAGTTTGCCGCCAAAGGTTATCAGGTTGCCAAAACACGTACAGAAATGATGAGCGCTTCAAACGACAAACCGGTTTTGGGTGTATTTGGCGAAGATGCAATTCCCTATTATATAGACCGTAACAACGATGCCGAGCTCCAAAAAACCGTTCCTTCGCTGGCCGAAATGGCGCAGAAAGCCATCGACCGCATGAAAAATCACCCCAAAGGTTTCGTCATGCAGATAGAAAGCGGAAAGGTGGATTGGGCTGCGCACGCCAACGATATTGCGGGACTTTTGCACGACCAGATCGAGTTTGACGAAGCGATCAAAGTGGCCATCGATTTCGCCGAGAAAGACAAAGAAACACTCGTAATCATCACCACCGACCACGGCAACGCCAATCCCGGTGTGATTTACGGCAAGGATGCCAATGCCAATTTTGACAGCATCCAGAAATACACGCACACCAACGAGTGGCTGCTCAACAACATCCACGCCGACAGCAGTGTGAGCCAGGTTCGGGATATCATCTCGGCGACTAACGGCCATACGATTGCTGAAGAAGATGCAAAAACCGTCCTAAGTTATTACGATGGATTGCACAAAGAAGACGGTGGCTTGTACAACTACAAAAAACTGCCGTTCAAGGCGTTTGCAGAAATGCAGAAGAAAACCAATTCGGTAGGTTGGATTTCAATGGACCACTCGGCCGATTATGTAGAGCTGGCGATGTTTGGCCCGGGAAGCGACCTCTTAAAACCGTTTGTAAAAAATACCGATTTGCATTACCTGATGCTTGAGGCCGCCGAAGTGGAGAATAAGTTTTAGGCGAATACAACATACCCTTGGTGAAAAGCGCGCGAGGGATGGCAGCGGTAGCCCACAGCCGTTTGCAAAACGGCGAGGACTATAGCGAACAGCCCGACCGCCAAAACCAATTGCCAATCGCAACACACCAAATGCAATTAGGCGGTCGCGCCCAAAAACCCTCGATTAACACCCATGCATTTGAAATCGAAAAAGCCAATCCTAAAAGTGGCTTTCTCTTTCTACAAAACTATCAACTATATTAAAACTATTTCAGGATGATGAATTCGCAACGGCGGTTGATGGAGTGTTCCTGCTCGGTGCACGGTCTGGCTTCTCCGCATTTGATCAGCGGAACCGTCTCGCCGTAACCGCGCGAGCGCAGCCTTTTGCGTTTGATGCCATGTTCTACAAGATACTCGAGTGTCGAGGCAGCACGGCGCTTGGACAACATGAGATTGTAGGTGTAGGAAGCCCGTGAATCGGTGTGGGCGCCGAGCTCGATTTCCATTGCCGGATACTTGTTGAGCAGTTCGAGCAAAGTGTCTAAGATACGTGCCGCTTCTGGTTTGATGTCCCATTTGTCGAGGTCGAAATAGATGTTCTCGAGTACGATTTGTACTTTTCCGTCCTGGCGTTTGGTGATGACTTCTTCGGCATCGTCGTAACATTCCATGAAAAGCTCGATGGTGTAACGCATCTTGCCGTCTTCGTTGGTGGTGAATTCTTCGCTGTGCGGAATGTAGAAATCATGTACCGCTTCTATCCGGTATTTTTTGTTGGGCTCTGTACTAAAGACGTAATCGGCCTGTGCGCCTACCACCATCTGCCCAATCAGGATATCGTTCTCGTCGTACAACGAGACCAAAGTGCCCGGAAGCGGATCTTGGGTGTTTTTGTCCTTTACCTCGCCCTCTACCACATAACGCTCCTGGTTCTCTACGCGGGTAAAACTGTAAAGCGCGTCGCCGCTGCCTTTCCTGTTCGACGACAAGTAGCCGGTATTTTTCTTTTCATTGACCACATACGAGAAATCGTCGAGGTTGCTGTTGATGGTTTCCCCAAGGTTCAACGGTTTAGAGAATACACCATCGTAAGATTTGCTCTGGAAGATGTCCAATCCGCCCATTCCCTGGTGTCCGTCGGAGGCAAAATACAGTAAAGTGCCATCATCCGAAAGAAAAGGGAATTGCTCGCGGTGGATGGTATTGATGGCTTTGCCGAGGTTTTGCGGTTCGCCATACGTGCCGTCTTCATTGACATCTACATAATAAATATCGAACGATCCGATGGATCCGGGCATGTCGCTCGAGAAATAGAGTTTCTTGCCGTCTTTAGACAAAACCGGGTGTTCTGTAGAATAGGTGTCGGTTGCAAAAGGAACGGCTTTTACGTTGGTCCATTTGCCATCCACGAATTCGGCCTTGAAAATTTTGACGATCGCTACTTTCTCGTCACCGATCTTGACGCGTTTGTCATTGGTACGGTTGAAATACATGATGCGTCCGTCGGCGCTGAATGTGGCGTTACTCTCGTGGGTTTTAGTATTGATTTCTTTTGGAAAAGGCTCGACTTTGGTGAGCAGTTCCTTACTGTCGACCTCGGCGCTGTACAAATCCAGATAGGGTTTTTCGTTCCAGTTGAACGCTTTGGATTCTGCGCCGCGCAAAGACGCAAACGCCACCTTATCGCCATAGAACGACATCCCGAAATCACCGTTAGACGTATTCTTGGTCATCGGCTGGATGATGTAGTTAAAAGGTACATTGGTCGTGAGGTTGGCAATAAACTTGGGCGTACTCACCGGGAATTTGAGGTATTCTGCCATGATGATGTCGGCTTTGGCGTAATCGGCAATCCCGAGCAAAGCATGCGCATAGCGGAAGTAATATTGCGGTTGGACGCTGTCTTTGTAAGTCAGGAACAATTTTCCGTAGACGCGCACCGCATCTTTCATCTGGGTATTGTTGTAGTAGCAGTCGCCGAGATTTTGCAGTACGTTTTGGTTTTCCTTGACTTGTTCGTACTGTTCGGCGGCTTTCACAAAAGACTTCTTTTCGAAAAGGCTGTTGGCTTGCTTTTCACTGGCTTTCTTCTGAGCAAAAACCGTGAGGCCAAAACCGAGTATCAAAAATAGGGTGAGGAATTTTTTCATCTTGTCCATGGTTAGAAGAATCTTGGGGATTTGTCGTAGCCTTTTGACGAAAGGTTAGAGAAGTCTAAATCAAACAATAAAAACACTTCATGCGTGCCCGAATTGTAACTGCCCAGGTTGCTCAAAGTGTAATCATACGAATACCCCAAACGTAAAGTGGGAGTGATATAGAAGTTAACGAGGCCGGCTACAGAATCGTCCCAACGGTAACCCGCACCCAACTCAAAACGGTTGTTGATCAGGAAATTCGCGGTCAAATCCATAGACAATGGCGTCCCCGAAGCCGCTTTGGCCATAAATGCCGGTTTGAATCTCACGCTCTCACTGAGGTCAAAAACATAACCTCCGGTAAGGAAATAATGTAGTGTTTCTACTGATGCCGATTGGATGCCGTCCTTGCGCTCGATGTGTTTGGTAGTGAGTAAATTCGGAACAGAGAATCCGAGGTAGTAATTCTCGCCAAAATAAAACGCACCCGCTCCTACATTGGGCATTGAACTGCTCGTATTGACAAAAGAGTTGTCCATCGTGGGATCCGAATAAACGAAACCGTTGAAATTGACATCGAACAAAGTAATACCAGCCTTCACGCCCAGCGACAATTTAGAATTGTCAGACACCGGAATAACATAAGCCACATCGGCATAAATATTATTTTCCTGCACCACATCGCCAATGTTATCATTGACAAACGAGATGCCTGCCTCTACCCTTTTCCCTAGCGGATAATGCGCAAATACGGTCGCCGTTTTTGGTGCGCCTACCGCACCGACCCATTGGGTACGGTACAAACCACCCAGGTTGAGTACGCCCTCGGCATCGGTGGCATAACCCGGATTGACCACACTCATATTGTACATATAATGGGTAAATTGCGGATCCTGCTGGGCTTTCGCCAGTGTGGTGATCAGGAAAATCCCGACCAAAACAATATATTTTAAAGTACTTTGTTTCATCTTTTATCTATTTAAATAGACCCTGCCTTGTTTGGGATCGCGTACGCCGTCGTTGAATTCAAGTATATAGAAATACACGCCGGTGGGCAGCAGTGAATTGCCTAGTTTGAGTCCGCCTTCATTGGTAGTTCCATCCCAGTTGGGTGTAAAGCGGTTGCCTTTGTATACGATGTTTCCGTAACGGTTGTAGATTTCGAGCTTGAAATTCGGGTATTTCTCAATCAGGTTCCTGATAAAGAAATCCTCATTGACACCATCTCCATTGGGTGAGAAACCATCCGGGATTACAATGTCGTTGCATTTGGTCAAGTCTACAGTCACCGGCAAACGCGTGGCGCTTTCACAACCGGCAGCATTTTGTATTACGGCATAATAGGTGGTTCCGTCTACAAGCAAATCGTTGTCGCCATACGCGGCTCCGCCGCTTGCCGCATCGTACCATACCACCGTTTCGTTTCCTGAAATATTCGCAGAAAGGCTGCTGATTCTCGGGTTGTCGGTAGCACAGAACTCATTGCCTTTGTCGTTGAGCACCGCATCGTCGGGCTGAGATACATCGAACGCAGTGGTAAAGCCAGCACCAATTGCACCACAAGGGTTGGCCGCGCCGGTAATTTGGCTAACGGTCAAAGTAACGCTTCCCAAATTCGCCAACTCTGTAGCGGGAATCGTAAAACTAGCGTTACCGCCGGTGAAAGTAACGTTTACGGTTGTTGCTGCCGTATTCGCCCCGGTTAACGTATAGTCGATGTCGTAGTTGCCGTCGGTAAGGCTGGTTGCGCCAGAGATACCCACGATGTTCGCGAACCCGAGACAGGCATCCACGGCGTTCAATGTAGCGCCGGTTGCATTGGGAAGTGCGAGGATGGTAAAACTTGCGGCAGCGTTTTCACTCGTGTTATCACAGCCAGAAGCCGCACTTATGATCGCAGTAATGGTCATCGTATAATTACCCGCTATGCTAACCGATGCTGCCGGAATGTTGAATTGTCCTGCACCAGCTACAATCGAAACCGTAGCTGTCGTTCCCGAAGTTGGGGTTGCGGTGGGGATGCTATAGTCGAAAGTATAATTACCATCAGGCAATCCGGTGGCTCCCGCAATCAATACCGTAGCGTCGGTTCCCGAACAAACGTTGGCAATACTCAGGTTGGCATCCACCAAATCTGCAGTCGCGTTGACCGCAAAGTTGGCCGAGGCATTCTCACTCGCGTTGTTACAACTTCCCGAAAGGCTCGTGATAGCGTTAATCGTCAAAGTGTAATTTCCTGCAGTTGCAATCGAAGCCGATGGAACGTTGAACTGCCCAACGCCTCCAGAGATGGTAATCGTTCCGGTCGTGGCTGTTGGAGGTGTTGCCGTTGGAATGTTATAATCGAAAGTGTAGTCACCATCTGTCAATCCGGTAGCGCCCGAAATCAAGACAATCGCATCGCTTCCCTGACAGACGTTGGCAATGGTCAGGTTGGCATCGACCAAATCCGAAGTGGGGTTCAACGCAAAATTCGCCGTCGCATTTTCGCTCGCATTGTTGCAACCCGAAGACACGCTGGTAATGGCGGTAATGGTCATTGTATAATTTCCGGCTGTTGCAATCGACGCCGCCGCAATGTTGAATTGCCCTGCACCCGAAGCAATGGTAACCGTTCCGGTGGTGGCTGTTGGCGGTGTTGCCGTTGGGATGCTGTAATCGAAAGTGTAATCGCCGTCGGCCAAGCCAGTGGCACCAGCAATGGTCACGACTGCATCGCTTCCTACACAAGTCGTGGCGATACTCAGGTTGGCATCAACCAAATCTAAAGTCGGATTTACCGTGAAGTTCGCCGTTGCATTTTCACTCGTATTGTTGCAACCCGAAGTCAGGCTGGTAATAGCGGTAATGGTCAAAGTATAATTCCCGGCTGTTGCAATCGAAGCCGATGGAATGTTGAATTGTCCTGCTCCAGCGCTGACGGTAACGCTACTGGTAGTAGCCGTTGGCGGTGTAGCTGTCGGGATGTTGTAATCGAAAGTGTAATCACCATCGGGCAATCCGGTAGCACCCGAAATGGTTACAACCGCATCGCTACCAATACAAGCCGTGGCGATAGCCAAATTGGCATCAACCAGGTCGGCATTGGGATTGACGGTGAAATTCGCGCTCACATCGGCAACGACCGTAGCACAAGAAGTCGCCGCGCTGGCGATGTTGAGGAAAGTGACGGTTGTGATTCCCGTATTGGGGATGCTTGCGGCAGGAATGTCAAAACTTCCGGCACCGCCTGTAATGGTCAGGTTGACGGTTTGTCCTTGCAGCACATTGCTTCCCGATAAATCGTAGGTCAAGGTGTAGTCACCGTCGGTCATGTTGGCAAACGACACCACTGCATTTTGTCCGACGCAGATTGGCGATGCCACGGTAACATCGGGCAGGTTCAATACCGGATTCGGAAGGATGGTCAACTGCACAGTTTCTGTATCGGTGCCGCAGCCGTTGGTAATGGTATAAGTATAATCGTAGGTTCCGGCGGCCAGCGTCGAAACATCGATGGGACTAGTCACCACTACATTGTTGCTGTCGGTCCAGACACCGTTGGGCTGGCTTCCTGTAAGCAAAGTCGTCAAATCGAAAGTGCCTACCGAAGTACAAATACTTTGTATACCGGCGAAAGTTCCCGAATTGGGCGTAGGATCTACCACTACCGTTACCGTAGCCGAGTCGCTTACACAAGGTGAAATTCCGCCGCTAACGGTGTAAGTAAAGTGATAGGTTCCTGCCCCGGCAATGCTTGGATTGAATACATTATCGGTGAGCGCTCCGGTGCCGTCGTCGTCATTCCAGCTACCGACACCTTGTGTGCCGTTGAGTCCCGTAAACAAATCCACCGAGTTGGTCGTGACGCAACTGTTGATGAGCAGTGTAGCACCTAAACCGCCTGCATTCGGCGATTGGAAAACGGTAACCACGACCTCGGCCGTATCGGTCGAACAAAGTCCGCCGCCAACGGTATAGGTATAAGTGCCGGCAGCGTCCACAAGTGGATTGAAAACACCGGTACCGCTTGCTAATGCTGGAGTCCAGGTTCCGCCGGGTTGTGCCGTAGCGCCCAAAAAGACAATGAGGTCGGATGGCGCGTAATTGCTACAATAGATTGCAGTACCATCGATTCCCGCGTTCGGAACGGGATTGACTGTTACCGTAACGGTTGCTGTATCGTCATCGCAAGGTTGGTTACCACTAAAAGTGTAAGTATAAACACCCGCAGGATCTACCGCCGGATCAAAAATACCGGTACCACTGGTGAGCGTTGGCGTCCAGGTTCCACCTACTTGTGGCGTTCCACCCAGGCTTGCAAATAAATCCTGTGCGGTGCTGTTCGTGCAGAGTGTGAGGGTTCCTGGGATTCCTGCGTCGGGCCCAGGCGTAATCGAAACAGTGACCGTTGACGAATCATCCACACAAGGTGCCACTCCGGTTACGGTGTAAGTATAAACGCCCGCGGCATCCACACCCGGATTCAAGACTCCGCTGCCGCTTGGTAAGGCTGGTGACCAGGTTCCGCCGGGTTGCGGTGTCCCTCCAAGGAAAGTGAACAAGTCGATAGGATCGGCGTTAGAACACAAACTTGCTACACCATCGGTTCCTGCATCGGTTTGCTGAGTTACGGTGACACTTGCCGAAGCCGTGTCATTGATACAAGGAGGCGTTCCCACAACGGTGTAGACATAGGTTCCTGCCGTATCCAAAGCCGGATTGAAAACCCCTGTACCGCTTGCAAGCGCCGGTGTCCAGGTTCCGCCGGTTTGTGCGGTTGGTCCTAATAATAAGAATAAGTCTTGCGGCGCGCTGTTACCGCACAATGGCAATACGGCGTTGCTACCGGCATTGGGCGGTTGGGTAACGTTGATGGTTACGCTTCCGGTTTGCGTTTGGCTGCAGCCGGGCGGATTGGCCAAGGCGATGCTGACCAGGTTGATTGTGGTGGTAGCGGTGTAGGCAGTACTTAAAATCGCAATACCTGATGCGCCGATGGCGATGGTCTGTGCATTGCCGTTCGATGTATACGTTACGATCGAATTTGGGGTTCCGGTGAATCGAACTCCAGCGATAGAACCCGAACAAATAGTGGTGTTCAACGCAGTAATGGCTACCGTAGGCAATGGGTTGACGGTGATGTTGATCACATCGGTAAGTGGACTGGTACACGAAGGCGTTCCAGCCGATTGGATGCTGACCAGCACAATAGTGGCGTTTGCCGTGAAGGTGTTGGTGATGGTCGCCGTTCCGGTGGCATCGAGCACTATGGTCTGATCTCCGGTATTGTTGATGTTGTAGGTGACTGTTGCATTTGGCGTTCCGTTGAACGCGATTGTAGCCGCTTGCCCCACACAAACATTCGTATTGGCTATGACCGAAACGATAGGCAATGGTGCCACGGTAATCGTTACGGTTCCGGTGACCGATTGCGTACAACCGGGAGATCCGGCGGTGGTAATACTCACCAGGTTCAGAACACTGTCAACAGTAAAAGAGTTTGTGATGGTGGCATTCCCCGAAGCATCCAATATAACGGTGGCTGAATCGCCATTGAGCGTGTAAGTGACCGTGGCGTTTGGCGTTCCGGTAAATGTAATGGTGGCATCGGCGCCAGAACAGATCGTGGCATCGCCCGAAACGGTGACAGTCGGAATCGGCTCGACCGTAATGGTCAACGTACCGGTTACATCCTGGTTACAACTTGGCGTTCCTGTTAAAGTAATGTAGGTGAGATTGAATACAGTGGTAGCTGTATAGGTGTTGGTGATGGTGGCGGTTCCTGCCGCATCGAGCACGATGATTTGATCGTCGCCTCCATCGATGTTGTACGTTACCTGTGCGTCAGGGGTTCCTGTAAAAGTAACCGTGGCACTGTCTCCAAAACAAATCGTTACATCCGACGTCATGGCTACTGTTGGTAACGGGACGATTTCAATCGTTACGGTTCCGGTCACCGGTTGCACGCAAGCTGGTGTACCGGGAGATGTTACGCTGACAAGCGTATAGATCGTAGTTGCGGTAAAATCGGCATTGATTTCGGCTTGACCGCTCGCATCCAAAACGATTGTTTGGTTTGGGCCGTTATTCTCGGTGTAACTGATTGTCGCATTTGGTGTTCCTGTGAAGGTAACGGTGGCACTTTCACCCGAACAAAGCAAGGAATCGCCAGAAATCGAAGCGATTGGAGCTGGTAATACCGTAATAACAGCTCCTCCGGTTAACGGTTGGCTGCAACTTGGCGTACCCGACGTCGCCACACCAACCAAACTGATTGTCGCATCGGCCGTATAGGTATTGGTTAGCGTGGCGGTACCCGAAGCGTCAAGCACAATGGTTTGGTTAGGACCGCCATTGATGGTATACGTTACGGTGGCGTTTGGCGTTCCGGTAAAAGTAACCGTTGCGCTTTGCCCATTACAGATATTACTGTCTGGCCCGACTGTCGCCGTAGGCAAAGGCGTTACATTGATCGTAATCGTGGTGTTTTGCGGTTGCATACAGTTCGGAGTTCCCGATGTAGCTATACCGGTAATTGCGAAAACAGTCGTCGCAGTATAGGTGTTGGTGATTGTTGCTGTTCCGGTAGCATCGAGTACAATTGTTTGGCTTGGCCCGGCATTTACCGTGTAAGTAACCGTGGCGTTTGGCGTTCCGGTAAAGGTGACTGTGGCGCTCCCACCCGAACAAATCGTAGTGGCACTCGACACCGCCGTAACTGTTGGCGGCGGAACTACGGTAATAGTAACCGTCCCCGTTTGCGGTTGGCTGCAACCCGGCGATCCGGTTGTGGCTACGCTTACAAGATTGAAGATGGCCGTTGCGGTGTAGGTATTGGTTAAAGTTGCGGTTCCGGCAGCATTCAATGTAATGGTCTGGCTCGGGCCACCGTTGATGGTATAAGTTACAATGGCATTGGGCGTTCCGGTAAAGGTCACGGTACCAGTAGTTCCCGAACAGATTGTTGTGGTCGTCGATGCAATCGAAACGATAGGCAACGGCAATACGGTAATGGTAACGCTTCCGGTGGCGGGTTGGCTGCAGCTCGGCGTGCCCGAAGTAGCTACGCTGACCAAATTGATGGTCGTATTGGCGGTGTAGGTGTTGGTGATAGTCGCGGTTCCGGCAGCGTTGAGCACGATGGTTTGGTTGGCACCGCCATTACTATTATAGGTAACCGTAGCGTTTGGCGTGCCTGTAAAAGTAACTGTTGCGTTTTGTCCCGAACAGATCGTTGTATTGGCAGCGATGGTAACCGTTGGAGGAGGAATTACGGTAATGGTTACCGTTCCTGTGGCCGGCTGGCTGCATCCAGGTGTGCCCGTACTCGTTACACTAACCAGATTGAAAGTCGTGGTTGCAGTGTACGTATTGGTAACCGTGGCAGTTCCGGCAGCATCAAGTACAATGGTTTGGTTTGAACCGCCGTTGATGGTGTAAGTTACGGTAGCGTTTGGTGTTCCGGTAAAGGTTACAGTAGCACTTCCACCCGAGCAAATATTGGCGTTGGCAGCGATGGATGCAGTTGGCGGCGGTACAACAGTAATGGTGATGGTTCCTGTTAACGGTTGGCTACAGCTCGGTGTCCCCGATGTTGCGACACCCACCAAAGTATAAACCGTCGTAGCAGAAAACGTACTCGTAATGGTAGCAGTTCCCGCGGCGTTAAGCGTGATGGTTTGGTTGGGTCCGCCGTTGGCTGTGTAGGTAACGATGGCATTCGGTGTACCAGTAAAAGTAACCGTGGCACTCGCACCGATACAAATCGTACTGCTCGACGCAATCGTCGCCGTCGGCAATGGCGTTACAGTAATTGTTGCACTTCCTGTTTGCGGTTGGCTACAGCTTGGTGTACCCGAAGTGGCGATGCTTACCAATGTAAAAACTGTGGTAGCGGTGTAATTTCCGGTAATTGTAGCTGTACCACCAGCACTCAGAACGATCGTCTGATTTAGCCCACCGTTAACGGTGTAAGTAACTGTAGCGTTTGGCGTGCCTGTAAAAGTAATGGTTGCCGCACCGTTGGGACAGACACTCGCAGTTCCCGAAATAGTTACCGTGGGAAGAGGTGTTACCGTTACGGTCACTGTGCCGGTTTGCGGTTGCGAACAATTGGGCGTCCCTCCTGTCGCAGCACTAACGATAGTGTAAACCGTAGTAGTCGCGTAAGTATTGGTAATGCTCGCTGTTCCCGCTGCATTGAGCGTAATGGTTTGGCTCGGACCGCCATTGACTGTGTAAGTGACAATAGCATTGGGCGTTCCGGTAAAAGTCACCGTCGCCGATGCATTGGGGCAAATTGTCGTGTTTCCGGTAACGGTTACCGTTGGCAACGGAAGCACGGTTATGGTAATATTCCCGGTCAAAGTTTGCGTACAACTCGGCGTGCCCGATGAAGCCACATTAACAAGGTTGAAAACCGTAGTGGTTGTATAGGTATTGGTAATTGTTGCTGTTCCGGAGGCATTGAGTACAATGGTTTGGCTCGCGCCGCCATTTATATTATAGGTAACGGTGGCATTGGGTGTCCCAGTAAAAGTTACCGTGGCACTTGATCCCGAACAAATGGTATTGTTGGCCGCAATAGTAGCCGTTGGGGGCGGAATCACCGTAATCGTCGCGCTTCCCGTTTGCGGCTGGCTACACGCCGGCAAGCCCGATGTGACCACACTCACCAACGTATAAACTGTAGTCGTAGCGAATGTATTGGTAATGGTTGCGGTACCCGCGCCGTTGAGATTGATGGTTTGATTGGCGCCACCGTTGATGGTATAGGTTACAATCGCGTTGGGAGTACCTGTGAATGTGACAGTTGCAGACCCGTTGGCACATATATTCGCTGTTCCTGAAATGGCGACCGTAGGCAATGGCCTAACCGTAACCGTCACCGAACCCGTTTGTGCGTTGGTACAAACCGGTGTGGTAGCCGAAGCCGCACCGACTAAGTTATAGGTAGTGGTTGCCGTATAGTTATTGGTGATGGTTGCTGTTCCGGCTGCATTGAGCACAATAGTCTGGTTTGAACCTCCGTTGACCGTGTAAGTAATGGTCGCATTTGGCGTTCCGGTGAAGGTTACCGTTGCCGAACCGTTCGGGCAAACCGTAATGGCAGGTGACAAAGTAACAGTTGGCTGAGGCAGTACATTAATGGTAACACTGCCTGTTTGCGTTTGAGTACAACTTGGCGTACTAGCCGACGACACACTAACCAGATTGAATGTTGTGGTCGTAGTATAAGTATTGGTAACCGTAGCGGTTCCTGTACCATTGAGGTTGATCGTCTGGTTCGCGCCGCCATTAATATTATAGGTAACCGTAGCATTTGGTGTACCCGTAAAAGTTACCGTAGCGTTGTTGCCAGAACAAATGGTCGTATTGGCAGCGATGCTTACCACAGGCACCGGCAACACAGTAATGGTGACCGTTGACGTGGCTGTCGCACACAATGCAGACGAAACGGTATACGTAAAAGTATATGGACTACCTGCCAAAGTCAAGGTTGAAACATTTACCGTTCCCTGAAACCCGTTCGATGTGGTCAAAGGACCAGCCCAGGTCCCAGTATTATCTGGCGTACCCCCTAAAAGCGCAAACAGGTTAAAAGGCGGTGTGGTGGTTAGTTCGTTGACACAAATACTGCGATTCCCGTTGGTTCCCGCGTTATTTGGCTGAACCAGCACTACCTGTACTTCAAATCTAGTAGAGCTTTCGCAGGGCGGATCTACCGTGGTTGCAAAATAACTCTGTCCGTTGACCAATGTTGTAGAAAGTGGAATCGGTACTGCCGACGAAGCTGTCGCATACCAATTGTTGTCGCCGCTAACCACTACATTATTGAGCGTGGGCGGATTACCCGGGAGATTACAGAAACTTTGTATCGGATCTCCGGTAGGCACCGGAACCACACCTACGGTAACCAAAACAGGACGACGGGAGGTTTCACAACCGGTGTCGGGATTGGTTTGGCTCGCATAATAAAAGGTATTATCAGCTAATACGGTTGTTGAAGGCAATGGCGAACCGCCACTTGGCGACAGGTACCATTGGATATTGTTTCCGGTCGCGGTCAAATCGGCAATTGTAGCGTCGGAAGGATCATCCACGCAGGGTCCCTGAAAACTCTGCGCAAAAGGCCGACCGTAAACAGTGACTACTACACGTGGCCTGACACCGCAGGTTCCCGAATTGTCATCAGCGAAGTAATCTTCGCCATCTGCAAGCCCCGAAGTCGGCGACAAAGGCGTCGTTGAAGTGGCCGTAGCATACCATGCAACACCATTGCCGTTGGCAGTAGCTGCAAGACTAGCAATTGTGGGCGATTCGACATCGCAAAAAGATTGGGTAAGGTCGGTTACAGTAGGACACTGTGCTTTGATGCTTGGCAGGCTTCCAAAAAATGCCATGCACAAAAGAAAGTAGAATATTTTTTTTCTGTCAAGAGTAATAATTCCCATAAGCGCTGCAGGTTATCAAATGTTTTGAGCTCAGAAATACCGCGTTATTACAGGCATTCCGACAAAAAACAGGTATCCAGATTACAGACACTATATTACTTAATTTAAAACTCTCTCTTTTTTGTAAGAATTTAATATTATGAACAAAATCATTAACAATTATTTAATAAGTTTAAATTTTCAATAACGATTGAATCCATTGATTTTCAATTGTGTAAAATTTTTAGGGAAAAGTAAAGATTAGCCCTCACAAATTTGAACTGGGATTACTAACAGTGAAAATCGTCACCGCTGGTTTTTTTCAAAATGATTGACAATATTATACACCACAATCACATCTTTCTGGTTGATGTATAGCTGCTTGCGGTTGTTTTGGTTTTTGCGCGTGATGATCGAAATCGTGAAGGGTTCGCCATCCTGATCCTTGCAATCAAAACCATAAATCAAGGTTTTGTCGTTTTCTTCCTTTTCCTGGTAATCTACAATGTCATATACCTGGATTTCCTGCGAGTACACTACAATTCTGTTTTTATCGGTATCTAGCGATATGATAATCGACGCTTTCTGCAACTCAGACCAGTTGCCCCAATTGCCTTTGGCGTTCTTTTCCATGACGCTAAAACCAGTAGTGAGGAACTTGTACACCTGCGCCTGCGCCTGCTGAACACCAAATGTGAGAAAAAACACAAAAAAAACAAATTTGAGCTTCATGGAATTGGATTTAAATTTATAGGTTGAATTGCGCCACATCGGCCTGCGCCTGCCTGAATTCATTCATCATATCCGAGACAATCTGCGAGACTGGTTTAATATCATCAATCAATCCGGCGATTTGTCCGATCTCTAGCTCCCCTTCTACAAGATCACCGTCAAACATGCCGCGTTTGGCCCTTGCCCTACCCAGCAATGCCTGCAAATCTTCGGCCGACGGACACTTCGCATACAACTCTTGCAGGTCACTGTAAAATTTATTCTTGATGAGCCGAACCGGAGCCAACTCCTTTAAAGTAACGACTGTATCGCCTTCCTTAGTATCGAGGATGGTATTTTTGAAGCTTTCATGCGCAGAAGATTCAACCGACGCGGCAAACCGACTGCCTACCTGTACGCCGTCGGCTCCAAGGGCCATTGCGGCGAGCATGGCGTTTCCGGTGGCAATCCCGCCTGCTGCAATGAGCGGGATATTGATATTGCGACGCACCATTGGGATTAAGGTAAGCGTCGTGGTTTCTTCGCGTCCGTTGTGTCCTCCGGCTTCAAAACCTTCGGCCACGACCGCATCCACACCGGCTTCTTGTGCCTTCAACGCAAATTTTGAACTGCTAACCACGTGTACAACCGTAATGCCTTTTTCTTTTAAAAACGAGGTCCAGGTTTTTGGATTTCCGGCAGAGGTGAAAACAATTTTTACGCCTTCGTTTACAATAATCTGCATGATTTCCTCAATGTTGGGATACAACATGGGTACGTTTACGCCGAAGGGTTTACTGGTGGCCTTTTTACATTTCTGGATGTGCTCGCGAAGCACTTCGGGATACATAGAACCTGCCCCAATTAGTCCCAAACCGCCAGCATTGCTCACAGCGCTTGCAAGCTTGTAGCCGCTGTTCCAGATCATGCCGCCTTGCACAATCGGGTAGTCAATTTTAAAAAGTGATTTGATCCTGTTCATTACTCTTTAACGAGTTTTCCCGATTGTGAATAGGTGCCGGTTTGTAAGTTATAAAGGTAGATTCCCGATTGCAATTTATCCATCGAGATTACTGGCTTACTGCTGTTTACGGCCTGCTCCATCACTTTCTGGCCCATCGCATTAAAAAGCGAAACATTCGCCTCAGCAAATCCACTAGGGAAAGCCACGTTTAACCGGTTTTGTGTAGGATTTGGATAAAATACGAACTTAGTATTGTCTTGGCTGAAAGAAGCCGTTCCAAGTGCAGTGGCCAACGCGAGGCCAAAATTAGGAATCCCATAACCAATGCGGTCATCGGGATTGTTATAAATACTTCCCGATTCCTTGATGTATTGCATGATTTGCTCGTTGGTTTTACCTGGCAACGCCTGCCAGAGACTGGCCACCATGCCTGCCATAATTGGCCCCGAAAAAGAGGTTCCGTTGCCCGTGGTTACGTTTCCGGTAGTTCCCGAGATTACGGCTTGCTGACCTTGCGCCGCTACATCGGGTTTGATTCGCCCGTCGGCTGCCGGCCCGTAAGAACTGAATCCCGCAGGAATTTCAGACGGATTGACCGCGCCAATAGACAAAGCATGCGTTGCATCGGCGGGAGCAGAAATATAATGCCAGTCAGAAAGCCCTTCATTTCCGGCAGAAACTACGCAAATCATGCCACGGCTGTAGGCCACATCGACTCCTTTGCTGATAAATGCCGTTTGTCCGTCCATGTCAGAATACATAAAGTCATAGTCTGGATTATCAAATTGGGTATAACCCAGCGAGGTGTTGATCACATCTACACCCAGACGGTCGGCCTCTTCGGCAGCTTCTACCCAAAGCGACAATTCGAGCGGGCCTTCATTGTCGCCATCCTCTGTAATGAATAAATAATAGGAGGCGTCGGGCGCGGTGCCTACCAGTTGGTTGTTCTTGTATCCGCCCATCGTAGACAAAACCATGGTGCCGTGCGAAATTCCGCTGTAGAAATCTTCGCTTCGGTTCACAAAATCATAACCTCCCAGAATCTGGTTGTTATCACGCAATCTTGAAAAGGTCGATGCGGTACTCACCTCGGGAAACCCTCCGTCCATGACGGCGATGACTTTCCCTGCACCGGTATAATTCTGCTCGTGCAAAGTAACGCCATTGAGCATTTGTATTTGGTTTAGAGAAGACCCATAGTTGAAAATGGTTTCGGTTTCCATTGTTTTATTGAACTTCTTCGTTCTCTTTTGAGAAACCTTACGGTTACCTGTGTTAAGGTTGCGGTTGGCAAAATCCACATGATCCACGAACGACAAAGCCGTTAAGGCCTGGATGGCCTCATAGGTACCGCGCACATGTACGTTGTTGAACCATTTTGATTTGGCGTATACCGTGATACCATTTGCTGCTTCTACCTGGTCAATATAAGGTTGGTGTATTGGTACGTCTTTGTTGTCTAGTGCAATATTCTGCGCGTTACGGCGATCGATTGCGCGCTGGGTGAGCATTGAAAGCGGATCAGACAAATAACTGGCCACATTGGGTTTATTGGTGAAATACACCCAAGCGTCTTCTTGCGCAACCGACGCAAAGCACGAAAGTAAAAGGCAAATGACAAATATTCTTTTCATATTGAGTCTTTTTTAGCGCGATAAACTTACGAAATTACTCCCGAACCAACTAATTCATCTTCAAGATACCACGCCACAAATTGTCCTTCGGTAATGGCCGATTGTGGTTCCTGAAATGCCACATAAAGCCCGTTATCAAACTGGTGCAGCACAGCTTGTTGCAATTCCTGACGGTAGCGGATACGCGCCTGAACGTTCATGGTTTGACCCGGTTGCAAAGCCAGGTCTTCACGAATCCAGTGCACTTCCGAGCGGTCTACAAAAAGCGCCTTTTTGAATAAGCCCGGATGCTGGTGGCCTTGGCCGGTATAAATGGTGTTCGTGGCTACATCGGTGGCGATGACAAACAGCGCCTCGGGTGTGCCACCCACATTGAGCCCTTTGCGTTGCCCGGTTGTGAAATAGTGTGCGCCTTGGTGCTTGCCAACCACTTTTCCCATTTCGGGTTTGTAATCGATGGCAGCGGCTTCTAGTGCGAGTTCTTCTTCTATAGATTCGGCCTTTGGTTTTTCGAGTTGGTAGATGGCCTGATTGGCATCGATTTCAAAAATGAGCCCGTCTTTGGGTTGCAGTTTTTGTTGCAAAAATTCGGGCAGGCGTACTTTACCAATAAAACAGAGGCCTTGCGAGTCTTTCTTTTCGGCGGTGACCAATTCCATCTGCGCCGCGATTTCACGTACTTCGGGTTTGGTGAGTTCTCCTATCGGAAACAACGCCTTGGCCAATTGCCCTTGCGACAACTGGCACAGGAAATAGGATTGGTCTTTGTTTTTATCCACGCCGGCCAGGAGTTGGTATACGGGCTGCCCATCGACCTCGATTACACCTTTTCGGCAATAATGTCCGGTGGCTACGTAATCGGCGCCAAGGCTCAGGGCGATTTTCATGAATACGTCGAATTTGATTTCGCGGTTGCACAACACATCGGGATTGGGCGTGCGTCCTTTTTCGTATTCGGAGAACATATAGTCGACGATTTTTTCCTTGTATTGTTCGCTCAAATCGACGGTCTGGAACGGAATACCGAGTTTTTCGGCCACCAATAAGGCGTCATTGCTGTCTTCGAGCCACGGGCATTCGTTAGAAATCGTCACCGAGTCATCGTGCCAGTTTTTCATGAATAGACCAATCACTTCATAGCCTTGCTGTTGCAGCAAATAGGCCGCAACGCTCGAATCTACTCCTCCGGAAAGCCCGACTACTACACGTTTCATAGTTATGATTTTAAATATCGCGCAAAAATAAGGATAATTGAACAAGTAAATTTCAATTTTATGATTGTCTTGCCAATTTATTGCGGCTCGTAGAAAGGGCTATGTACTTCGTTTAACATTTGTTATAGAAAAACTGCAAGTCGCCTCATTTGATTGTATTGAATTTGGGGTTGTCAATCTCGAGAGTTGAATTATTTTTTTAACGCCATCTAAATTATTTATCATGTAAAAAATGTTCGTTGGTATTTTAACCTATGTAATGTTTTCTGCTGTTTGATTCGGGCAGAAGTTTGAAGAATCGGTAGCATTGTTGCCCGCTGCAGATGTTGTAAATGCAAAGTAAGAAGTGGCGCAGGCCATCTAATTAAAGAGCTTTACCACTCACAAACTTTTACCTGGTTACAGCTTTAACCAAGTTTATTTTTACCGACGACAGAAAATACAACGACCTGAAAGCCGGAGACAGAATTTATACGTCCCGTTACCGTGCTAACAACCCGAACCACAATTCCCCAAAAACGCAATTGTAGATGAACGGTTTATCAAGGTAGATGTGCAACTCAAGCGCTCCAAACGCTCAATAAAACTTTTGTTGTTTGTGGCTCCGAACGGACTCATAACGATCTTGCTGCTCCTGTCGATTGAAAAGCCACACCAAATTTCAATCGTAATCAATTCTTTGATGTTTCAGGTGATTATACTTTCGGCGTTGCTGACGGTGGTTGGGTTGATGGCTACCAAGGCCAATCAAAAGGTCTAGAAAATTTAGGATTTTTATTTTTTCCCCGAACGCGAATCCCCCAATTTACTGGTATTCTCCTTGCTCATATTTTGCTGCTTCACGAGCTTCCCGTCCTGGTAGAATTTCCAGATGCCTCGTTTTTTACCCTTAACATAATTGCCTTCTGACGCGATCTTGCCCGAAGATTCTCGGTAAATCGCAGGACCATCGTATTCGCCATTTTTGTAATTGGTCTCCTCTATGACCACGCCGCTTTGGGTGTAGCTTTTATAAGGACCTTCTTTGAGTCCGTTTTTAAAATTGATCTCTTCGGCAATTTTTCCGTTAGGGTAAAATACCGAGCGCTTACCGTCTAACTTTCCGTCTTTGTAATTGTCAAGCGACATGATGGCCGAGGATTCCTTGTGGTAATATTTCCACTGCCCTTCATATTTACGGTTGACTTCCTTTCCTTCGCTGACTTTGTTCTTTTTCTGGTCGAAGAAAGTGGTATACACCGAGTTGTCTTTGGTATTGAATTCGCGCGTGGCAATCACTGATTTGGCCTTGGTGTCATCAAAAAAGTTAAAAACCCCGACTTCTTTACCGTGCTCGAAAGTGCCCTCATAGCGCGGACGCTTCGACTCTTCGTAAAATCCTTTCCAAAGGCCGTGCTTTTTGCCATTTTCATCGAGTTTGTTGTAGTCGTTCTGCGCCACGGCAAAAGGAGAAAAACACAGTAGCAATAACCCAAAAACAAACTTAACTTTCATAGACTTCGAATATCTGTTATAACAACCGTTTTGCATTTTTATTTTGGCAAATGTACGTTTTTAAACAAAAACCAAAATACGATTAACGTTTGTTTAAAATTAGAAAGACGCCGCTATAGCGGATAATCCGTGGATTACAAATCCTTATGCTCACTCATAATTTCGCTTTTGTTCTGTGCGTATTCAAAGCCGTCTTTCCACCATTTGCGCATATGTATTTTGTTAAAAATCAAGGCATTATCAGTGAGCTGAATCGGAGTGTAATATAAATTGAGCTTGACATTCTTGTTTTTCGCCGCGAGCTTCCCGATCGTGATGTCGTGCTTTTCTACCTGGTCGAGCAGTGTCTGGAACAAATCGACCATCAATGAAAACGGGTTCTTACCGATGACCCTGGGTGCGGTCTGCGTCTCGGTTTCCAACACGACCACATCGATTTCTGTAGCGCCGCGATTGATGGCTTCGCGGATGGGTACAAGGCTGGAAAATCCGCCGTCGCCGTAGTCGCAACCGTCTTTGTTCACGAGGCTCATGAACGGGATGTAGTTACACGAGATCCAAATCCAGTCGCAGAATGCGTCGTAATCGAAATCGCGGATGCATTTGTACTCCACATCATTGCGCGACAGGTTGGTAACCGTCACGACGATGTTACAATTGGAAGCCTTGAGTTGGTTGAATTCCGACAGCGTAAAATTATCGCGGATGTAAGCCCGGAGTTTACGGCTCTCGCCAAAAGTACGCTTGCTCCTGATGAATTGCAACAACACATTGAAATGGTTAATGGTGACGATATCCACGCCTTTGCGCCTTTTGACCACAAACGGGTTGATGTCAAAAATGTGCTCCATGCTCACATTGGTGTAAATGCTGCGGATTTTGTCGACATTGCCCAGCGCGAGGTGCGGAATCAATAAACTTCCTGTGGACGTGCCGAGTAAAAGGTCGTACGCATGGCCTTTCTCCTGCATCAGGTATTGCGCGACGCCGCCGGCAAATGCACCTTTGCTTCCTCCGCCCGAAATCACTAATGCCCTCATAGATTTTTGGTTTTACTCTTCGAGCAATCGCTGAAGCTGTGTCTTTTCACGGATCGGCAAACCCGACCGGATTTTCACGAACACTTCGCGATGCTTGGGATCCTTGAGCAATTTACGGATATTATCCTTTGAAAACTTGACAAATTGCCAACGGTGGTTTGCGGTGCCATACACAAGGCTCCTGAAAACGTCCTCGGTGTAAATCTGCAAGTCAAGCAATTTCTGCAACGCGCTCTGCTGTACATTGGAGTCGTAATTGGTTCCCGTATACATGAGTAATTCCTGATATGCCTTGAGTTTCTCCTTGTCATCAAGGGTCATGAAAGCCAGCGAAAGATGCTGCAGCCTGAGGTTCTTGTCCTGGAAACCCACCCAGTTTTTAGACATGTCTACATAGCGTTTGCGCTCGGTTGGGAATGATTTCCAGAGATTGACAAGGGCCAATTCCTGCGTTTCATACGATTGGTCTTTGAGCAGCGACTCGTATGGCAACCTGAAATTTTCGGGAATGTCGGTAAGCGATACAGCAACGGCCTGGCGCACATTGGTATTGCCGGTTTGGAGCGCCGCCTCAAGTAGGTACGATTTCTCGTCAAAAGGTTCGGCTATGTGTTGGTACACCATGAGTTCTTTAATGGGATACCATTCGTCACTCTCGAGGATTTTAAGGATTTCGGCTTGATCTTTTTTAAGGTCGAGCGGCTTCTGCTGCAAAGCGATATAGCGTTGGATGAAGTTATTCTTAGCCAGCGCAGCATTCACGTCATCCTCGGGAAACTCGGCACTGTCGAGCCATTTCTGCTGGAATGCCTTGGTATCGAAATCGGCAACGAGCTTAACCTGTTCGAGGAAATCTTCGGTGGTTACGTTGCGGTACGCATATTTGTTGAGGTAATTGCGGATGACCAGATTGAACTTTTCACGTCCCAAAGCCTCGTGCAGTATGTGCAATGCCCACGCGCCTTTCTGGTAAAAAGACAACGAACTGGCTTTGGCATCGCGAACGGGCGCCGTGTCTGTTTTGGCGGCTTCGCGAATTTGCCTTGAAGTCTGGTAAAGTTTGTAGTAAAAGTAATCGTCCCCAAAAATCTTGCGCTCGGCAAGCAATGCGTAATACGTAGCAAATCCTTCCTGTAACCAATGGTCTTTCGACGATTTCGCAGTCACCAAATCGCCAAACCATTGGTGTGCGAGTTCGTGCGCGTTGACGTTGAGATAATTGCGATCGTTGTAACCGATAGGATCCACGATAAAGTCCCGCGAGAAAGTGGTCGCCGAAGTGTTCTCCATACCCGCGTACAAAAAGTCGCGCACGGGAATCTGCCGGTAGATTTTCCAGGGATATGACACGCCAATTTCATTCTCGAGAAAATCGAATGCTTTGGTGCTGTAACGATAAGTTGGTTCAAGTTTGAGAGAATCCTCGCGCTCATAGTACATCTCGAGCGGTACGCCCGAGGCCGAGCGGTCTTCCTGCTTTTTAAAATGACCGATGGCGAGCATCACCAAATAGCTGCTCATGGGTTTGTCCATGGCATACTTCCAGGTAATTTCTTCGCCTTTGGGCACTTTGGTGAGGAGCGCTCCGTTCGAAATCACTTCAAAACTTTTCTCAAAAGTCACTTCTAGGCTAAAAACTGCCTTTTCATTGACATCGTTGAAACTTGGGAGCCAATGGCTGGTTTGCTTGCCTTGGCCTTGTGTCCAGATTTGGCCATTGATGTCTTGGGGTTTGAGATTGTCTTTGGTAAAATCCCAATTCACGAAATACATGGCTTGTGTGGGGAATGCCTCGTATTCAAAGGTCAAGGTGTTCTCGCCGGTTCTGAAACCTTCAAACAGCAGCAACTGTTTTCTATTATTGGCCGATCGGACTTTGGCGCCGTTGATTTTTACGGCGGTGAATTCCATTTTTTCGGCATCGATACGGATGGTATCGGGTTTTTGGGTCACGTCAAACACATACTTACCTTGCCCTACGACATTGCGTTTTACGGGATTCAACGTAATTGACGCGTACACTGTCTTGAAATCGACACCCGGATTCTGTGCAAACAACGAAGAAAAACAAAGCAGGGAAAGTAGTTGTAAAAATTTCATCTGGTATATTTTGTTCGCCAAAGTTAGGCTTTCAACGGCAGTTAAAATTATGGATTATCCTTTTCGAATTATGATTTATCCCCTACTCTAAATTTTTGGGCATGATGCCTTCTAACCAGTCTTTGGCCTCACGGTTAAACGCATCCGACATCTGCAGGCTTTTGCTTTCATGGTCAAGGATTGCAAAGACACGTACCTGAAGCCCGCCTTTGTTGTAGCGTTGCCCGATTTCATCATCGGCCGCGACCGGATCTATATAACCCAACAACCTTAGTTTGCGCCCAACAGTCACGTAATTCCCGGTAATCATGGATGCGATCCATATCGTGTCGCCATTTTCAAAGCACGCCTGGAAATACGGTTTGTCGTTGTATCCTTTTTCTATCGAGACCACTTCGGCATCAAAAGCTACTGCTTCTCCTTGGTGTTTGGCGGCATCTTTTTGCACGAGCGCAAACTTTTTTGCGTCAAAATTCCTGGGGCATTTGACTTTGGGTGTCTGGGCGTAAAGATCAGAAACGCCGACCAATAGTAGGATCGGCAACACGAGAAAAGTAATGTATTTCATCTTAAGGGCAATTGGCTTGCAAAGAAAAGAAATTATCCTTTTGCCTCAAGGGTCTCGGCCATTTTGTTGATCTTGGGTTGGAGGATCCAAATACCGATGAAGTAAAACCACAACAGGAAAAACTCACCTGCGAAATCACCAAACGAAACCTCACGCTGCAACTCGACGGTTTTGATCGTCTTGGCAACGAAATACATAGAATGGAAGATGCAGAACATGGCGAAGAAGTGCACCGGAATGACAATAATCATGAGGAGTGGCAGCAAGCGCAAATCGGGCACGTTACCTGGTTCTATTCCCGCCGGATTAAAAGTATTGAAAATGAAAACGAGCAACACCATCGCCACCGACAGGTAAATAATCGGGACCAACAGCAACACTTTAAACCGGGTAACTTTAAGCTTTACGTCGTGAGGCACCAATGGTTGCATGCGGGTTCCTATGGTCCAGAACCAACCGTAGTATGTACCGACATAGAAAATCATCACCAGCGGAAACCACTTGATGTATTCAAAAATCACAAAAGGGTTGGGTTCTTGTCCGTTCGCCTCGGCAGTCAATATACTCGTAAATACACCGATCAACAGTAGCATTTGGAAGGTAATCGGAACCACAAAAATCAATAGAAACAGCTGCCAGTGCTTGGCTTTGAGAAAAAATTTGGTCATGACAAAGGTTATTTGATTTTAATAAGCAAGCCCCGATTCACCACAAGCGACAAATCGGTTTTGTTTTTGGTGGCGAATTTTATGGTGTCCTTACCGATTTCGCGATTGTCGATCTCAATCGGGTTTTCGCTTTTGTCCTTTCTAATCAACGACTTGTATTTCTCGTACACGATTTTGCCTTTGTAAGTCATCGCATCTTTCATTTTCTTGGTGTACACGCTGTCTGAAAAGGTAATCTGGTAGCTTTGCAATTCGTATTTTTTGTCGAATGTTACGCGGTAAACCCCGTTAAGCCTCGGGTTTTCCTGCGCTGCCGAAAAACACAGCAATGCGGCAACGACACACAATATTGGTTTCATAAGTTATTTTTTTGCCCCACCAAGATACAAAAATATACAGAAAATCTGCTTTCTTAATTCACCGCTAAAAGTTATCTTCGTTGCTCACTTACGAGCCGCATGTCGAATCTTTTGCAAACTCCGATAGAATACCTCAAAGGCGTCGGTCCCAACCGCGGCGATCTGTTGCGCAAGGAACTCGGCATCTACAAGTACGGAGATCTCGTTCATTTTTTTCCCAATCGATACATCGACCGCACGCGGTATTACAAAATCAACGAACTCAGAAACAATCCGGCCGAGGTACAAATAATCGGCAAAATCATCAACATCAAAACTGTCGAGCAAAAACGCGGCAAGCGGCTCGTGGCAACCTTTACAGACGATACCGGATCTCTTGAACTCGTCTGGTTCCAGGGCCACAAATGGATTCGTGAAAGCCTGCAACTCAACGTGCCCATGGTCATTTTTGGCAAAGTCAACGTGTTCAACAACACCTACACCATGCCGCACCCTGAAATGGAGTTGCTCAAAACGCACGAACAAAGCCTGCGATCGGCGTTGCAGCCCGTTTATCCGTCTACCGAAGCGCTCGCCAATAAAGGCGTTACCAACCGGGTCATCCTCAAAATGATGGAACAGCTGTTCCTGGAAACGAGAACCCTTTTTGCCGAAACGCTGCCCGATTACCTGATGGCCGAACTCAAGCTCGTACCCAAAAAAACTGCGTTGTTCAGCATCCATTTCCCACAAAGTGTCGATGCATTGGCCAAGGCGCAATTTAGGCTCAAGTTCGAGGAATTGTTCTTCATCCAGTTGCAGCTCATTACCAAAAACCTGATCCGGAAACACAAAATCAAAGGCCATCCGTTTACTTTGGTTGGCGAATATTTCAATACTTTTTTCGAGCAGCATTTGCCTTTCGGGCTTACGGGCGCACAGAAACGCGTGCTCAAGGAAATCCGCAATGACATGGGCCAGGCCGCGCAGATGAACCGCTTGCTGCAAGGCGATGTGGGTTCGGGGAAAACCATCGTAGCTTTTATGAGCATGCTTTTGGCACTCGACAACGGTTTTCAGACCTGTCTGATGGCGCCGACCGAAATTCTTGCCAGCCAGCATTATCTTGGGCTGTCCGAACTAGGCCAAAAAATAGGACTCAACATTAAAATTCTAACGGGTTCAACCAAAACCGCCGAGCGCAAAATCATCCATGAAGAACTAGAAAACGGCAGTTTGCAAATCCTCATCGGAACCCATGCTTTGCTTGAGGACAAAGTCAAATTCCAGAACCTTGGGCTCGCTATCATTGACGAGCAGCACCGCTTTGGTGTAGAACAGCGCTCTAAATTGTGGAAGAAAAATGAGATTCCGCCGCATGTATTAGTAATGACCGCAACACCCATTCCGCGTACGCTCGCCATGAGTTTGTATGGCGACCTCGACATTTCGGTAATCGACGAAATGCCACCCGGACGAAAACCCATCCAAACCGTACACCGTTTCGACGCCAACCGGCTTAAGGTCTGGAAATTCATCAAGGACGAGATTGCGCTGGGCCGCCAAATCTACATCGTGTATCCGCTGATCCAGGAATCCGAGAAAATGGATTTTAAGGATTTGATGGATGGCTACGAAAGCATCTCGCGCGATTTCCCGTTGCCGCAATACGCGATTTCAATCGTACACGGAAAAATGAAACCTGCCGACAAAGATGCCGAAATGAAACGCTTCGCCCAAGGCAAAACCAATATCATGGTGGCTACCACCGTTATAGAGGTAGGCGTAAATGTACCCAACGCCAGCGTCATGATCATAGAAAGCGCCGAGCGTTTCGGGTTGTCGCAACTGCACCAATTGCGCGGTCGCGTGGGTCGTGGTGCCGAGCAAAGCTATTGCATACTGATGACCTCACACCAACTATCGGCCGATACCAAGACACGTATCGAAACCATGGTGCGTACCAATGACGGTTTTGAAATCGCCGAAGTAGACCTCAAACTTCGAGGCCCAGGCGATTTGATGGGTACGCAACAGAGCGGCGTATTAAACCTGCAAATCGCAGACATCGTACGCGACAAGGAAATCCTGCAACTCGCAAGGCATCATGCGGTGAAAATTCTGCGTGACGATGCGCCTATGGAAAAACCGGAGCATACGGCGATGCGGAGTGCTTTTATTGAAATGTCGAAGAAGAAGAATATTTGGAATTATATCAGTTAGGAGCTGTTTCCCGCTTTGCGCTGTATCTTTTGTCCGCTAAAGAAGCGGAACAAAAGGATGCCGCTGCACTCGGGGCTATCGCTGCCGCGAGGTACGAGCGCAAAAGATAGCAGAGGAAAGCGGGAAACAGCTCCCAAAAAAACAAAACCAACACAACATTTGTACATACACCTGTTAAATAAGGGTTAACTTACCCGACATTCCAACCCGTATCCCCTAAATTTGTTCAGCATACAATTTTACCCATGAAAATAAAATACATCGCCTACGCACTGATCATTCTTGGTTTTGGTGCTTTCATCTTCTACAGGATTTCAGAAAACAAAAGTGAACAGCAGGATTCTAAAGACAAAGGCGGCGGCAAAGGCAAAGCCATGCGCGTCACCGGAATCGTCGTAATACCGCAGACTTTCGACAACAACCTCTCGCTTTCGGGATCGATTGAAGCCAATGAACAGGTAGAAATCCGCAGCGAAGTGTCGGGCATTGTAGAAAGCATCAACTTTACCGAAGGCAGCAATGTCACCAAAGGGCAACTGCTTTTTAAGGTCAATGATATCGAGCTTCGCGCCCAACTCGGCCAGGCCAGAACCAAGGAAAATCTCGCCGCCGAAAACGAGCGCCGCGCCAATCTCCTACTCAAGAAAGAAGCCATCAGCCAGGAGGAGTACGATATTTCACGTGCCGACTTCCAATCGGCAAAAGCGCAGACCCAGTTGATCAGCGCGCAGATTGCCAAAACCGCGGTACGCGCACCTTTCTCGGGAAAAATCGGTTTGCGATCCATCTCTGCCGGGACTTATATTACGCCCACGGTGCTTGTAGCCAGACTCGTCAATACCGGCAAACTCAAAATCACTTTCTCGATTCCCGAAAAATACGCCACACAAGTAAAAACCAACAGCAACCTAAGCTTTACGGTGTCGGGATCAGAAACCAAATACCAGGCGAAAGTGTATGCGGTTGAACCTGGAGTGGATGTCGCCACACGAACTTTACAGATCCGCGCAATTGCCGACAACAAAGAAGGGAAATTGCTTCCCGGTACCTTTGCCGACGTGGAACTGCCTTTGGATATCATCAAAGACGCCATCGTGGTCCCTACCGAAGCCATCGTCCCGATACAGAATGGCAAGAAAGTCTTTATCTCAGCAAATGGCAAGGCCAAAGAAGTTAAGGTAGAAACGGCCACAAGAACCGACGCCTCGATCCTGGTGCTATCGGGATTAAAAGCCGGCGACACTTTGCTTACCAGCGGCGTGATGACCCTTAAAAATGAAGCGCCCGTCAAAGTAGCCCTCGCCAAAAAATTGTAACATGAGTTTATCTACCACCAGCATACGCCGACCGGTACTCACCATTGTAATGAACCTTGCAATTATCCTGTTTGGGGTGATTGGATACACGTTTTTGGGCGTACGTGAGTTCCCATCGATTGATCCGGCGCAGATTTCTGTAAGGACGAATTATGCGGGCGCGAATTCTGACATCATCGAATCGCAGATCACCGAACCACTTGAAAAGGCCATCAACTCAATCGACGGCATCAGGAACATCACCTCATCGAGCATACAGGGAAGCAGCAATATTACGGTAGAATTCAACCTGGACAAAAACCTTGAGGAAGCCGCGAACGACGTTCGTGACAAGGTGTCTCAGGCCGTACGCAGTTTGCCGCAGGATATCGATGCGCCGCCGGTAGTTTCTAAAGCCGATGCCAACGCCGATGCCATCATTTCTATGACTGTGCAAAGCGATTCCAGAACACCACTGGAGCTCAGTGATTATGCCGAGAATGTAATTTCGCAACGCCTGGAGACGATTCCCGGTGTAAGCGGCGTACAGATTTGGGGACAGAAAAAATACGCGATGCGTTTGTGGATTGATCCGGTGAAACTGGCTTCTTACGGTTGTACCGTGTCTGATGTTCGCGACGCGCTCAATGCCCAAAACGTAGAATTGCCATCGGGTAAACTAACCGGGAACAACACCGAGCTTACGGTGAAAACCGTCGGGAATTTGTCTAAACCCGAAGAATTCAACAACATCATCATCCGCTCCGAAGGTGAAAAAACCGTACGCCTCAGCGATGTGGGCCGCGCCGAATTGGGTCCCGAGAACGTCGAAACCAAAATGAGCCAATCGGGTTTACCGCTCGTGGGCGTGGCCATTGTTCCTATGCCGGGCGCGAATTACCTTGACATCTCGAAAGAATTTTACAAAGAATTCGACAAACTTAAAACCGATCTGCCCAAAGACATCAAGCTCAATATCGCGATAGACAGTACCGCCTTTGTGAAAAAATCGGTACTTGAAGTGGTAGAAACCATTGGGATTTCGCTGGTTTTGGTGATCCTGATTATCTTTTTGTTTTTTAGGGATTGGGCCATTGCGTTTAGACCGTTGATTGATATTCCGGTCTCGTTGATCGCCACATTCTTCATCATGTATCTATTTGGATTCTCGGTCAACGTATTGACTTTGCTCGCCATTGTATTGGCCACCGGATTGGTGGTGGATGACGGAATCGTGGTGACCGAGAACATCTTCAAGAAAGTAGAAGAAGGCATGTCGCCGATAGAGGCCGCCATCAAAGGCTCGAATGAAATCTTTTTTGCAGTGATTTCCATTTCAATCACGCTTGCGGCCGTGTTCCTTCCGGTAATCTTCCTCGAAGGTTTCGTGGGTAGATTGTTTAGGGAATTTGGTGTCGTCATTGGCGCGGCGGTGCTCGTCTCGGCCTTTGTCTCGCTCACGCTCACGCCCATGCTCAACGCGTATTTGATGAAAGGCGGCGAACAGAAAAAATCCAAATTCTACAACGCCACCGAACCGTATTTTGAAAAACTAAACAAAGGCTACGCTGATTCGCTCACCAATTTCATGAAGCGCAAATGGATCAGTTTCCCCATCCTTATTGTTTGTTTCGGATTGATTTACTTGTTTTTTAGCATTCTGCAAAAAGAAACCGCGCCCTATGACGACCGAAGCGCCATAGTAATGAGCATCACCACGCCCGAGGGGTCAACCTACGATTATACCGACCGTTTCATGCAAGAGCTTGGGCAATTGGTAGACGATTCTATACCCGAAAAGACCGTGAGCCTCGTCATTACTTCTCCCGGCTTTGGCGCGTCGACGGTGAACAGTGGCCGGGTGCGTATTGCGCTCAACCAGCCCGACGAGCGCGACCGCTCGCAAAAGGAAATAGCCGAGAAGCTCACCAAATGGACCAAACAATATTCGCAGGCAAAGGTTGCCGTAACCGAACAACCCACCATTGCGGTAAACCGTCGCGGCGGATTGCCCATCCAGTACATCATTCAGGCACCTACTTTTGAAAAGTTGCAGCAGAAAATTCCGCAGTTCATGGAGGAAGCCGGGAAAAATCCGGTGTTCTCTAATGTGGATGTCAACCTCAAATTCAACAAACCCGAAGTGGATGTCACCATTGACCGCGCCAAAGCCGAAAGCCTCGGGATTTCTGTAATGGACATCGCTCAGACGCTACAACTTTCACTAAGCGGACAACGTTTTGGCTACTTCATCATGAACGGCAAACAATATCAGGTTATTGGGCAATACGACCAGAAAGACCGCTCCAAGCCACTCGATTTGACCTCGATGTTTGTCAAGAACAACAAAGGCGAAATGATTCAGATGGACAACGTGGTGAGCATTGCCGAGAAAAGCAACCCACCGCAACTCTACCACAACAACCGCTACATGTCGGCTACGGTTTCTGCGGGTCTGGCTCCGGGGAAAAGTATCGGAGACGGCATCGACGCCATGAACGACATCAAAGCCAAAGTACTGGATGACAGTTTCACCACCGATTTGGGCGGTGAATCGCGCGATTTTGTAGAAAGTAGCTCCAACACGTCTTTTGCTTTCGGGCTCGCCTTGCTACTGATTTTCCTGATCTTGTCGGCGCAGTTCGAGAGTTTTATCGACCCGTTCATTATTATTTTGACGGTACCCATGGCGGTGGCCGGTGCGTTATTTTCGCTTTGGCTGTTTGACCAAACCTGGAATATTTTTAGCCAGATTGGGACCGTAATGCTCATCGGTCTGGTGACCAAGAACGGAATCTTGATTGTTGAATTCGCCAACCAGTTGCGCGAACAGGGCAAGGAAAAATACGACGCGATCATAGAAGCCTCCGAAGCGCGATTGCGTCCGATCCTGATGACGAGTCTTGCCATCGCGCTTGGTGCATTGCCGATTGCGATGTCGCTCGGGGCAGCTTCGACAAGCCGAATCGGAATGGGTGTGGTGATTGTAGGCGGAACCATCTTCTCGCTGGTGTTGACGCTTTTCGTGATTCCGGCGCTGTACCTGATGTGGTCGCGCGAACGCAAACACCATCCCGAATTTGACCATATTGAAGAATATGAAAAGGAAATTAAAGAAGCACACTAAGATGAAAATGAAATCCTTAATGGCCTTGTTTTTTTGCGGGCTGTTCGCGGCCCAGGCGCAACAGGTATTGACTTTGGAGGAAGCGGTGAAGATTGCACTGCAAAACAACTACGACATCCGCCTGGCTAAAAATGATTTGAAGGTAGACCAGGCCAACGTCGCCATCGGGAATGCCGGCATGCTGCCTACCGTTACCGCGAATGTGGTCGATAACAATGGTATCCAGAACGCCTCGCAAACACGTACCGACGGCACACAGACCTCGCTAGACAACGCTAAGAACAACAGCCTGAACCTTGGTGTTGGGCTGGATTGGACCGTTTTTGATGGTTTTAGGATGTTTGCGCGCTATGACCAGCTCAAAGAACTGCAGAAACTCGGTGAAACGCAACTCAAACTTACCATTATTACAAAAGTCAGAGATGTCAATGAGACTTATTACGATTTGGTACAGCAACAGCAACAGCTCGCCGCGCTCGACACTACGTTGGTGATTTCAAGGCAGCGTTTAGAACTCGCGCAAAATCGTTTCACGATCGGTAAAGCGTCGAAACTCGAGGTTTTGAACGCCCAAGTCGACCTCAACACCGACATTACCAATATGCTCAAACAAAAAGACACTTACCAGAAAACCAAAGTGACCTTGAACCAAATCCTGGCGCGCGACCCGCAAACCGATTTCAAAGTCGTAGATAATATCGTCGTGGATAAGGATTTGCAACTGGTGGAATTGACCAACCTTGCCGTGAGCCAAAATCCGCAACTACAGGCGCAAATCGTCAACAAGCGTGTTTCTGAGCTGCAACTCAAACAAGTCAAGGCCGGACGTTTCCCTACCGTACGCGTGAACACGGGCTACAATTTTGCCGAAACCCAGTCGAGCATCGGCTTTACCTCGCAAACCTCGGCGCGTGGCCTGACTTATGGATTTACCGCATCGATGAATATCTTTGACGGTTTTTTCCAGAACCGCAATGAGAAAATCGCCAAACTCGGGATTGAAAACGCGCAGATTGCTATCGAGCAACAACAAAATACTTTGAGTTCGCAGTTGGTTTCGGCTTTCCAGACCTACCAAACCAACATCCAACTCAGCGAACTCGAAGACAAAAATGAGGATATCGCCAAACAGAACCTTGACATTACGTTAGAAAAATTCAGGATCGGAACCATCACCACTTTTGAATTCCGCACCGCGCAACTCAACTTCGTCAATGCGCAATTGCGCAACAGTAACGCGCAGTATGTGGCCAAATTGTCTGAAATCGCGCTAAAGGAATTGGCGGGAAATCTGAGTTTTTAATGTTGTTAGCTATAAGCCATAAGCTTTAGGGCTATTGATTGGTGGATAAGACAATATGTGCTATTTTTGAAATCTGTTTACAGCAACACAAATCGAGTTTAAAGCCTACTACTTATAGCTTAAAGCCCAGTTATAAACCAACAAAAATGATTTCATACAACACCAAAGATTGGTTTACGTTTATATTCAGGTTCCACAAAGCCGATACCTTTAGGACACTCATCCCTATTATGCTGGCCATCGGCGTGTATTCGGGTATAGTGGGTTGGCTTGAAGTGCGGTATTGGCAACTTGCCGACACGAGTTACATCAAGAACATTACCATCATGCACGGTATGCTGGGATTTGTGATTTCGTTACTATTGGTTTTCAGGACCAACACCGCATACGACCGTTGGTGGGAAGGCAGAAAAATGTGGGGCGCCCTGGTAAACAACAGCCGCAATTTTGCCATTAAGCTCAACGCCATGCTCAACGACGAGAAAGACCATGTGTATTTCAGGAAAATGATACCCGCTTATGCCTCGGTGCTACACGCACATTTGAGCAATGCCGACACCAGCCAACAATTGTTTGACGACGTAGATCGCGAAATCGACCACCACAAACACAAACCCAACCAGGTCGCGAAGATGATTTTCAGAAAGGTCAACGACTTGTACGAATCCAAAAAAATTACCGGCGACCAACTCATCGTGCTCAATGCCGAAATCCAATCGTTTACAGACATCTGCGGCGCCTGCGAACGCATCAAGAATACGCCTATTCCCTACTCTTACAGCGCATTTATCAAAAAATTCATTTTCTTTTACGTGATGACGTTGCCTTTTGGTTATGCGTTTAGTTTGGGCTATTATGTGGTTCCCGTTGTGGTATTTATTTTTTACGTATTGGCCAGTTTGGAGCTGATTGCCGAGGAAATAGAAGATCCTTTTGGAGGCGATGCCAATGATTTGCCTACGCTTAAAATCGCCACGAATATCAAAAAACACGTGGAGGAATTGCTCTGATTTTTTTTAGCGAATCTAATGTTTTCCTTAAAGTATTTTCCTTACTTTTAAAACCTTAGAATTAAAGGTTTATAAGGTATGAATCACCCGCGCGCCCTGATCAATCCGCCGCATTTGTCTCATGAGAAATCGCTCAAGACTTTGGTCGAGAATCGCACCGTGTATTCGCTCAACCATTGCGAACTCAATTTGTTCGAGACATATGAATCTTCGGCTTTGGTGCCGCTCAAATTCAACGACCTCGTGGTTACGAGTATGCTGCGTGGCAAGAAAGTGATGCATTTGTTTGACGATCCAGAATTTGATTATTTGCCTGGGGAAACCGTCGTGATTCCATCCAACGTAGAGATGAAGATTGATTTTCCAGAGGCCACAAAAAACAATCCTACGCAATGTCTCGCTCTGGCTATAGATCACTCAAAGATTTCTGACACGCTGCATTTCCTCAACGAGCGCTATCCCAAGGAAGGCAAGGATTCCTTTTGGCAACTCGATTACCAAAACTATTTCTTTTACAACAACATAGAACTCGCCGCGACCATCAACAAGCTCATCAAGGAATGTACGAGCAACTCGATTACCAAAGACGCGCTCGCCGATTTGACCTTGCAGGAATTGCTCATCAGAATCATCCAGACACAAACAGCAAAGTCTATAGACGACGGCCAATTTTCTGATCCCAAAAACCCGATCACGCCGGTAGTTGAGTTTATCAGGACCAATCTTAGGGAAAATATCAACATGAAACGTCTCAGCGATAAGGCGTGCATGAGTACCACTTCATTTTACCGCTTTTTTAAGCGCGAAATAGGGATGAGCCCGATTGAGTTTGTGATCCACGAAAAAATCAAATGCGCCAAGCAGTTGCTCAAAAACCCATCGATGCAAATCAACGAAGTATGTTATATGTCGGGGTTTGAGGATTGCAATTACTTTATTCGGTTGTTTAAGAAATATGAGGGGATTACGCCCAAGCAGTATCAGTTGTTGTATGTGAATTAGGAGCTGATTCCCGCTATCCACTACAATCTTTTTGTCTCGTACCTCGCCAAAAAGGATTTCCGTTTCTATCGGGGCTATCGCTGCCGCGAGGGCCTACTTTTGCCTCGCCGCAAATCGAAGATTATTGCATCCGTTCGCCCTATGGGCTCGGGTCACCGAACACCGCTTTCAAATATTAAAGCGGTGAGGTAAAAGTACCAAAAAGGCAGTCGGCATATAAGATTTGCTAAAAATCAATCAGCATGGAACCGCAAAGGTTCCAAATCCCTCACTTCCTCCGGCGCAAACAGCCGCGACTGCGTCAAAAACCTTTTACCATAAGGAATCTCGATAGAAAAGCTTGAACCACGGCCTTCCATCACATGGATGGTTAACTGCGTGTGCTGCCAATATTCGAACTGATCTTTGCTCATCCAGAACTCACAATCCTCGATGGTGCCTAGGCAAACGTCACTTTGACCCAGCTTGAAATCACCTTTTTCAAAACACATGGGTTGCGACCCATCGCAGCAACCGCCGCTTTGGTGGAACATGAGTGCGCCGTGTTTGGATTTAAGGACTGCGACGAGTTCTATAGCTTCGGGAGTGATTAAAACTCTTGGTATCATGGTCTTTGTATTGTTGAATTTAATTCGAGTGCCTAGCGCAGATGAATGCAGCATCCCTTTTCATTTTTATTGACGGAAAAAGGTAGAGCGGAAACCTGTTTCTCTTCTCCTGAAAAAAACTATTTTTTGCTTTATCAAAATATACAGATTTTCTGCATTTGGGTTTTTCCAAAATTTCTTAGGGACGCAATTGCCCCTTCCCTGAAGGTAACCTACAGATTCCTGGTTAATCCTCAAAGCATAAATTCTGCATCAAATGTTAACCTCTCATTGTAAACCGAAAACAAAAGCAAAACCCGGCAGTCAAAAGCACTACCAGGTTTCACTAACCAAAAAATTTACTATTAAAAGAAACCTAACTTGTTTTTGTCGTAAGAAATGAGCATGTTCTTGGTTTGGCGGTAATGGTCGAGCATCATCTTGTGATTCTCGCGGCCAAAGCCTGATTTTTTGTAACCGCCAAACGGTGCATGCGCAGGATACGCGTGGTAGTTGTTAACCCAGACCCGTCCGGCTTTGATGGCACGAGGCACCTGATAGATTTCGTGCGCGTCACGTGTCCAGACACCGGCACCGAGACCATACATGGTATCGTTGGCAATTTCAATCGCTTCCTCAACCGTTTTAAATGTGGTCACACAAGTCACAGGCCCAAAAATCTCCTCCTGAAAAATGCGCATTTTGTTGTGTCCTTTGAAAATGGTAGGCTGGATGTAATAACCACCGGCAATTTCGCCTTCCATTTGATTGATTTCGCCTCCGGTCAATACTTGGGCACCTTCTTCCTTACCAATCTTAAGATATGACTGGATTTTCTCGTATTGGTCGTTGGATGCCTGTGCGCCCATCATCACGGTGCCGTCGAGCGGATGCCCGGTTTTGATGGCTTTGGTACGCTCAATAAAGCGCGACATGAATTTATCGTAGATGTCTTCCTGCACGAGAATACGCGACGGACAGGTACAGACCTCTCCTTGATTGAGCGCGAACATCACGGCACCTTCAACCGCTTTGTCGAAGAACGCGTCATCTGCATCGGCAACCGAAGAAAAGAAAATATTTGGGGATTTCCCACCGAGTTCCATGGTTACAGGAATCAGGTTTTCTGAAGCGTACTGCATGATGAGTCGCCCGGTAGTCGTTTCACCAGTAAACGACACCTTGGCGATTCTCTCGGATTGCGCGAGCGGCTTTCCGGCTTCGGGGCCAAATCCGGTGACGATGTTCAAAACGCCAGCAGGCAATAAATCCCCGATGAGTTCCATGAGGATCATGATTGAGGTTGGTGTTTGCTCGGCGGGCTTGACCACGCAACAATTTCCGGCGGCGAGTGCGGGCGCTATTTTCCAGGTAGCCATAAGCAACGGGAAATTCCACGGGATGATTTGGCCCACCACGCCCAACGGTTCAATCATGCAAATCGAAACGGTGTTTTCGTCGTGTTCTGAAATGCTGCCTTCTTCGGCTCGGATCACGCCCGCAAAATATCGAAAATGGTCTATGACGAGCGGCAAATCGGCGGCGCGGGTTTCGCGGATGGCTTTGCCGTTCTCGATGGCTTCCACAACAGCCATGTATTCGAGGTTGGCTTCTATTTTGTCGGCTATTTTATTAAGGACACCACTTCTGTAAGCTGCTGATGTTTTACCCCAACTTTTGAACGCTTCGTGTGCGGCATCGAGTGCCAAATCAATGTCGGCTTTGGTGGAGCGCGCGGCTTTGGTGTAGACTTTCCCGTCTATGGGTGAAATGTTCTCAAAATATTCTCCTCCTACCGGAGCAACGAATTTGCCGCCGATATAGTTGTCGTATTGTGCCTTAAATTCAGGTCTTTGTGCGATTGTACTCATTTTAAAATAGTTTTTGGTTCGATTCAAATTTACTCGCAGCAAAAACAATTGAATAGCACAATTTGTTCAGTTGATAGCATAAAAATGCCAATGCTGTAATTTTAACGGATGTTTGTTACGGCATTGGCAATTTTACTGGTAAAAAAATAAGCGATTCTTAACTGTCGCCGTCGGGAGTTTTATAACGCATGTCAACGTTGATGCCGGAGTCGGGTTCGGGTTCGGTATGATGATGATTTGAAACGGTTTTCACGAAATCGAGTTTGCTGCTGTCATGGAACGCCTTATCGCCGGTATTGAACTCGGTTCCGGGCATGTCTTGAGCGGACTTTGATGTGACGGCGTGTGGATTGCCGTTGAACGAACGATTGCCTGGTGTCGCTGCTGTATTGGGCACATTGCCGTCTCCGGTTACTTTGTAGCCTTGTGCCTTGGCATTATTCTGTGGTGTTCTTCCTTTAGATTCCATATTGGTCAATTTTTGGTTTTCACAAAGCTATCAGCCTGATTCACAAATTGCATTACAGTATTGGCCGCGATTTTTACAATATTTGCCAATGTATTTTGTCGATTTTTCATGGTGCGATTTGCCGTTTCCTTTCGCGACAATTATTATCTTTGCGCCGCATTAAAAAATCTGAAATGAAAATCTCTTACAACTGGTTAAAACAATTCTTAAAAATCGACTGGAAATCTGACGAAATCGCCGCACTGCTCACCGATCTTGGTTTGGAAGTAGAAATCGTTGAAAAATACCAATCGGTCAAAGGCGGACTCGAAGGCATAGTTGTTGGCCATGTTTTGACTTGCGTAAAACACCCCAACGCTGACAGGCTTAAAGTAACGACTGTAGATTTGGGTGACGGTGTACCCGTACAAATTGTATGTGGCGCGGCCAATGTCGCGGCGGGGCAAAAAGTACCGATAGCCACCATCGGCAGCGTGTTGTATGACAAAGACGGGAATCCGTTTACGATAAAAAAGGGCAAGATTCGCGATGAGGAAAGCAACGGAATGATTTGCGCCGAAGACGAACTTGGGCTCGGCGAAAGCCACGACGGCATCATGGTGCTCGATGCCAACCTAAAACCCGGAACCGCGGTCGCTAAAGTTTTCAAGATAGAGAATGACGAAATATTCGAGATTGGCCTCACGCCCAACCGCGCCGACGCGATGAGCCATTTGGGAACCGCACGGGATTTGCGCGCGGGACTCATCCAAAGCGGCGTGAATACAGAATTGATTACGCCATCGGTGAGTAATTTCAGGATCGACAAACGCACGCTAAAAATTGACGTAGATGTTAAGGATTCTAAACTCGCGCCAAGGTATTGCGGTGTTACGATTTCTGGCGTTAAGGTAAAACCGTCGCCCGAATGGCTCAAAAACCGTTTGAAATCTATCGGGCTCAATCCCAAAAACAACATTGTGGATGTCACCAATTATGTGCTACACGAACTCGGCCAACCACTGCACGCTTTCGACGCTTCAAAAATTACGGGAAAAGTAACCATCAAAACCTTGCCCGCAGGAACCAAATTCACCACGCTCGACGATGTAGAACGCACCTTGCACGAAGAAGATTTGATGATCTGCGACAACAACGGCCCGATGTGCATTGCAGGGGTTTTTGGCGGAAAAAATTCGGGTGTGACCGAAAACACCACGAATATTTTCCTGGAAAGCGCGTATTTCAATCCGGTGAGCATCCGCAAGACGGCCAAAAGACACGGTCTGAGTACCGATGCATCATTTCGTTTTGAACGCGGCATCGACCCGACGATTACCGAGTATGCGCTCAAACGTGCGGCTTTGCTGATCCAGGAAGTAGCCGGTGGCGAGATTACATCAGACGTGATCGACATCTATCCTAAAAAAATAGAAGATTTCCCGGTTTTCCTGAACTTTGCTAAAACTGCAAAACTCATCGGCCAGGAATTGCCCAAGGAAATCATCAAGAAGATCTTGGCGAGCCTCGATATCAAAGTCAACAGCGTTACCGATGCCGGTCTGGGACTCACCATTCCCGCCTATCGCGTAGATGTGCAGCGTGAAATCGACGTAATCGAAGAAATCCTGCGCGTGTACGGCTACAACAACATCAGTTTCACCAAAAAACTCAACGCCACGGTAGCCAATTCCTCGCGCACCGAAGATTACAAAGTACAGAACATTGTGGGCAACCAGCTCAACTCACAGGGTTTTCACGAAATGATGGCCAATTCGTTGACCTCGCCCGAGTACATCGCCCTGACCAATATGCTACAGGAAGAACACAATGTGGCGATGCTCAACCCGCTCAGCAATGATCTTTCGGTGATGCGCCAATCGCTATTGTTCTCTGGCTTGGAAGCCGTTTCATACAACATCAACCGCCGGAATTCGGATTTGAAATTGTTTGAATTTGGCAAGTCGTACCACAAATTCGGTTCGGACTTTACAGAAAACAAACACCTCACCTTGTTTGTAAGCGGCAACCGCAATGACGAAAGCTGGATTGATGCCGTAAAACCATCGGGGTTTTTCCTGTTCAAGGGTTACATCGATGCAATACTCTCGCGGCTTGGACTTGAAAAGGTAAGGACGCAACCCGTGCAGTCGGATGTTTTTGCAGAAGGCGTGGCTTTGTTCGTGGGCGAAGAATTGCTGGTAGAATACGGAACGGTGAAAAAATCAATCCTCAAACATTTCGACATCAAGCAAGAAGTACTGTTTGCCGATTTCAACTGGAACGTCGTGCTTAAGTTGGTTTCTAACAAAATCAGGTTCGCCGAAATCCCAAAATATCCTGAAGTTCGCAGGGATTTGGCTTTGCTGCTCGATGAAAATGTGGCTTTTGATGCGATCTACAAAATCGCAAGGCAGACAGAAAAATCATTGCTCAAGGACATCCGTTTGTTCGACGTTTATTTGGGCAAAAACCTGCCCGAGGGTAAGAAATCGTACGCAATAAGCTTCACCATCCAGGACAATGCCAAGACGCTCACCGATGAACAGATCGACAAGGTCATGAACAAACTGCAAAAGAATTTCGCAACCGAGCTCGGCGCAAGTTTGAGATAGTAAAAACACTATCTTTACGCGCCAACGGACAATTAACACCCGCAATTTGGAACCCGTCAAAGACAGGATATACGCTTTTGATACCATCCGTACCGTTATGGTATTGCTCGGGATTGTCATTCACGCATCTATGTTGTACCGCGCCAATATCTTTAATGAGGCAGCTTTTTTCAGTGATCCGCATAGCCAGTCGCCTGTTTTTAATGTACTGAGTGATTTCATCCACATATTCAGGATGCCCGTTTTTTTCTCTATTAGCGGTTTTTTTACGGCGCTGATATACTTTGAACGAGGTGTTCGGCAATTGGTTGCCAATCGTTTGCACCGTTTGGTTTATCCATTTATAGCAGGCATTGCCATCATTCTGCCGATACACGTCTTCAGTCTCAATTTTTTTGCTTTGAGCTTGGCCAAAACAGATAACCGCTATACTCTGGCCTGGTCTGCTTTGCGTGAGATCAATTTGGAATCGATCGAGACGGCGCATCTTTGGTTCCTGTACTATTTGATTTTGTATTGTGTAACCGTGGTGTTGCCTGTTTATGGTATAGAAAAAATGTTTCCAGCTGCAAAAAAACAGTGGACATTTTGGTTTGGCAGGCTTTTCCATAAAACGGCGGCACCGATACTTTTTGCCATACCAACTTTAGTGTGTTTGTGGGTAATGGACACCTTTGATGTGAAGGCAGCGCATTCTCTTACTCCAAAGTTGGGTTTTTATACTTATTACGCCGTTTTCTTCCTGTTTGGCTGGCTGTGTTACAGCATCAGGGGAAGACTGTCGCGGTTTGAAAAGCAGGTACCTATTTACCTGGTGGTTGCCATCGCATTGTTTGGCGCACGCTGGTATTGCTTGGTGAGGTACAGCGACACTACCATCCCGGCCAATTTTAAAGGACAATTGCAGGTTGTCCTGGAAGTCTTGCTGGCATTCAACACCTGGTTTTTTACGTTTGGGATTATCGGCTTTTTTCTTAAGTTTTTCAATAGACCGTCACGGATTTCGCGATACCTTTCGGATGGTTCCTACTGGATTTACCTGATCCACATGCCGATGGTCATCTATTTTCAATCGCTCTTATTAGCCTATAATCTGCCTGTGTTTGTTAAATTTTTGGTGGTGATGCTGGCTACTATTTTTGTCACGGTCTTATCGTACAACTACCTGGTTCGAAACACTTTTATCGGGAAATTTTTAAATGGACGCCGCTATCCGCGTGGCTTCTAAAGCTAATCTCGCGTATTTAAATAAGCAAACAAGATTGAACGGTACTGGGAATAAATATTTATATTTGTTACTCTTAACTCAACTATTAAATTACTGTCTCATGAAAATTAAACTATTGGCTTTGATGTTGTTTGTATTGACATCTGCTACAATGTCGGCACAATCGGTAGGTGAAAAATGGCCTGCAATTAAGGAATTACACACCGTTGTTTCTGAAACTTTCCACCCAGCCGAAGAGGGCAATTTCGCACCGATTAAATCCCGATCGCAGGAATTGTACGATAAATCGGCGGCGTTGCTCAAATCGGATATTCCGGCCGAATATCGCACTACTGCTATCCTTGGTGCTGCCGAGCGTCTCCAACTCAAAAGCCGCACCTTGCACAAGATGGTCGTTAACAAAGCTACTGATGCCGAGCTCATGAAAGCGTTAACCGAATTACACGACATTTACCACGAAATCGGTGGCTTGTGTAGCGATAAAAAATAATGCCCGATTGGTTAAGGCGTTTCTTTACAACTCAAAATTGCTTCGTCAGTTCGCTTGCGAAGCAATTTTGATTTTTTAACCAAACAAAGTTTTTACTCCATGCTTCGTATCAATGCTGTCCATCATATCGCCATCATCGTTTCGGATTACGAGAACTCCAAACGTTTTTACACCGAGGTGCTGGGGCTGAAAATCATCCGCGAAGTGTTTCGCGCCGAAAGACAATCCTACAAACTCGACCTTTCGCTCAACGGAAACTACGTGATTGAGCTGTTCTCGTTTCCCAATCCGCCCAAGCGCGTCTCGCGGCCCGAAGCGACCGGTTTGCGACATTTGGCTTTCGAAGTCGACAATATTGAAACGACGGTGGATTTCCTAACCTCAAAAAACGCAATTCCCGAACCGGTAAGAATTGACGAATTCACGGGAAAAAAATTTACGTTCATCAATGATCCGGATGGTTTACCCATTGAATTCTACGAGCGTTGACCAACTAGAAAATCACAAAAGGCAACTAATTGGGAAACATTCTAAAAGGTGTTGTGTAACTTTGTGTTTTAATCCTTTTTTTCATGAACACCGTTACCAAAATCAAAAAACACCTCGCGTTTTTCAAACTCAAAAAACTCGTCATCGCTTCATTGCTGGTAGGATTTCTGTCTACTTTCCTGGCACTCGCCCTCAAACACATTACAGAACATTACGAGGAAATCTTTTTCAGGCAAGCGAGTGAACACGCTATTTATTTCGTGTTGTTCCCGCTTTTCGGATTGGTGGTCATTTATTTCCTGAGGCAGTATTTATTCAAAGGAAAGTCTAACAAAGGCATAACCGAAATCTTTGAGAGCACGCAATCCCGTACCAAAAACCTGCCCTTGTACAAAATCCCGTCGCATTTCATCAACGGTTTTTTGACGGTCATTTTTGGAGGTTCTACCGGAATAGAAGTTTCGACTGTGGTGGCTTCTGCAGCCATTGGGTCGGCAGCACAGCAAAAAGCCAATTTCTTCAGGCAATACAAAACCGAACTCATTTGCGCCGGTGTGGCCGCGGGAATTACCGCACTCTTTAGCAGTCCGGCAGCGGGCATACTGTTCGCACTCGAGGTCATCGCCAAAAAAAGGACGCGGGTATTTTTCCTTTCTACGATACTTGCGGTTGTTGTGGCTTCGGCTTTGCTTTACTTAGCTCAAGAACCACCGCTGTTTGCGTTAACGATCACCACTTGGCACTTTTATGCAATTCCATATTTCGTGCTGTTGGGTGTTTTGGCCGGGATGCATTCGGTTTACCTGACCAAAACGGTATTGTTTTTTAAGTCGCTATTGGCCCGGATTGAAATCGACTTTTACCGGATCTTAGCTGGTGCGGCGCTTTTGGGTGTGGCATTGCTGTTCTTACCGCAATTGTACGGCGACGGATACCACGCGATTAAAGCCCTGCTGCAATCCCCACAAGTGTTTTCATTGCCTTTTTTGATTTTAATCGGGGCCGTTTTGCTGCTCAAACCCGTGGTGACCTCGGCTACTTTGGCGGCAGGCGGCGACGGAGGAATTTTTGCGCCGAGTTTGTTTCTGGGCGCTTTCCTTGGGTTGTTCACGGCCCTGATACTCAATACCTATTTGGGTGCACAGGTGATTGTGGTGAACTTTGTGGTTCTGGGAATGGCAGCCATGCTCAGTGCCAGCATCCATGCGCCCTTTACCGCCTTGTTTTTGGTTTGCGGGATTGTCGATGATTACACGCTGTTTTTCCCGATCCTGCTGATCTGCCTCATATCCAAATACACTGCAAAAGCACTTTGTCCTTACACTGTTTATACCTTCCAGAAAAACTAGTATGCCGACGCAAAAAATCAAACGCGGTTATCGCAAAACCCGTTACATCCTTTACAAAGAAACCTTGGTGGATTTCAGGGAAAACTTCTGGGCATTTCTAGGGTCGTTTGTGGGTATTGGCATCATCGCTTTTTTACAATCCAGGGAATTGCCGCAGTCGGACGTGGTATACCTGATTGGATCGTTTGGCGCTTCGAGCGTTTTGGTCTACGGTGTCATACAGAGCCCGCTTGCCCAACCGCGTAACCTCATTGGCGGGCACTTGGTTTCGGGCCTGGTTGGTGTTACCGTACAGCAATTCGTGCCCGATATTTTGTGGCTCGCTGCGCCATTGTCTGTGTCAATCGCCATTGTGCTGATGCAATACACCAAAACGCTGCATCCTCCAGGCGGCGCTACGGCGCTGATTGCCGTGACGGGTTCGGCAGAAATTAAAGCCCTTGGCTATTGGTACGTGCTTTCTCCGGTTTTTAGCGGCGCGCTTATTTTACTCGTCGTGGCTTTGGTTTTCAACAACCTGACCATGAAAAGGCATTACCCCAACCACAAAAGACATGTGCATCTTAAAACGCGTATCCACCAAGCGTTCAGGAACAAATTCCTGTCCAAATAAATTTGCTTTTTTGTTGATTACTTTTGGCGGGTAAAGCAATATAAATTTTACCTTTGTGCCTTTCATAAATAAAACGGTTATGGTTTATAAATTTAGGGTGATTCTCGACACCGAAGACGATATTTTCAGGGATATCGCGATACTGGAAGACGATACATTAGAAGATCTGCACAACGCAATCGTCAACGCTTTTGACTTTGACGGCATGGAAATCGCCTCTTTTTATACCTGCGACGACAAATGGAACCAGGAAGACGAAATTTCGCTTTTTGACACCGGAGACGTTCCCGGAGAGCAAAAAATCATGAGCGATTATGTGCTTTCGGACATCCTCGACAAAGAAAACACCAAAATCATTTACGTCTACGATTTCCTCAATATGTGGACTTTCCTTGTAGAATTGGCTGCAATCGAAGAAATTACCGCAGGCGAAACCTACCCAAGCTTACTATTCACGCACGGCATCATGCCCGACGGCGCCGCAGAGAAAAACTTCGAAGCCGACATGAACGACGAAATCTACGGTGAGTTTGAAGACGACCTCGACCAGGATGACCTCGATATGTTTGACAACGATGAAGAAGGCGGACACTTTGAGGATTATGGGTTTGAGGAGAATTGGAATTAGAGAAAGGTACTAAGGTTCTGAGGTAAAAGGTGCTAAGGTTTTTCGTAGATTAGGGAAATTTTAAAGCCATACAGCCATGAGTAATTTTAGAAACCTTTTAGTTTGGCAAAAAGCCATGACATTGACTACCAGCGTCTATAATGCCACAAATGCATTTCCAAAAAATGAAATTTTCGCATTGACTTCACAATTGAGGAGATGCTCAGTTTCGATTCCCAGTAACATTGCAGAAGGCTACGGAAGAGACAGCAACAAAGAATATTTGAGGTTTTTGAATATTTCCGTCAGTTCCTTATTTGAATTGCAAACCCAACTCGAAATTGCCAAAAACATATCTTATTTGGCCGAAGATGAATATATTAATCTAAATGATGATAGCCGCGAACTAGAGCGCATGTTAATCTCTTTTACCAATAAAATCAAACAACGAAATTAAAGCCTTAGCACCTTAGAACCTTTTACCTCAGTACCTTAAAATGATCAACCTTTTCAACACCCACATCGAAACCCTCTCCATCCACCGCGTTGGAAACAAAAGCCGAAATGAAAGCACTTTCTTGTCAGACCAGCCTTACGCGCTTAATGACGAAGTGGTGCCGCTTCTAAAGGAATATTTTTTCAAGCCGTTTCGCGAAAAAGAAGAAAATTACTTCCAGTTTGCCCATGAGGTAGACCTCGATTACAACGACATGTACAAATATGCGACCGAGATTTTCACGAATCCATCCAACGTACATGCGGTGTCTAAACAAATCACGCAACACCTTTTTGAGCAGTCTAACCACCCGCACATCAAGAACGGCGAGGTGTATGTGGCTTACCTGACCAACCTCAACATCGACAACAATGTCGTAGACGCCATTGGGATTTTCAAGAGCGAATTGCAAGCCGATTTCATGCAGTTTGAGGAACGTGGCAACACGCTCGAAATGATCCTGCAACAAGGCATCAACCTCAATAAGCTCGACAAAGGCTGTTTGATTTTCAACCACAAAAAAGAAGAAGGCTACAAGATTTTGACCGTCGACAGCAACCGTTACGACGCGCGTTATTGGCTCGAACATTTTCTTTCTGTGGATGCTTTTGAGGACGAGAATTTCATCACCAAGAAATACCTCAAATTCTGCCAGGGTTTTGCCAAAGACGTGGTTTTCCCTGCCGAGGACAAGAAAGAAGAAGTGATGTTCATGAACCGCTCGGTAAATTATTTTGCAAAAAATGACCAGTTCGAGGAGAGCAATTTCCTCAATGAAGTTTTGGACAATCCCGATTTGATTCCTGAGTTTAAGAACTATAAAGTAGACAAAGGCGAAAAATACTCGATAGAAGACGTCACGACTTTCCCGATCGCGAACGCAGCGGTTTCTGACGCGCGCAAATCGATCAAGAATGTCATCAACCTTGATACGCACATCCAGATCAAGATGGATTTCATCAACCCGGAAAGCGCTGAAAAATACGTAGAAAAAGGCTGGGACGAGGAAAAACAGATGTATTATTACCTCGTTTACTTCAATAAGGAGCAGAAAAGCTAACGACATCCACCTATAAGAATCGATCCCCGAAAAGAAAACTTTCGGGGATTTTTTATTCTATATTTGTAAGTCTTAATCCACAAAAATTTAAAAAACATGTATTTTGTCGATATATTTTGCTCTTTATCAGTTATTTAAATACGTTTACGCCATCCAAATTCGCTCACAAATGGCAATAACATACAAACAAAATGCTTTGGGAAAAATGTGGTGCTCAATGTTTGGTCACCAGTTTGTAAAAACACGCAACGTTACCGGTCATTTCAAGGAATACCAATGCCCGGTGTGCAGGCTCGAACAAACCAACGACGCCAAAGGTGAGCGTATCTTCATGACACCCGAACTCAAAGACATCAACGAAACGCTGATGCACCTCTACCAAAAAAGACATCCCGCGATTTAAAAAAATTGGCTTTGCGGTAACATTTCCATATCTTGTTCGTTTTAACCGGAATCAATCAAAAACGAATCACTTGGAAACCATTCTCTCTATCCGCAACCTCAACAAGCGTTACGGCGGTGTGCAAGCCGTTAAGAACGTCTCGCTCGACATCCACAAAGGCAACGTTTACGGTATCCTTGGCCCTAATGGCAGCGGCAAATCGACTACTTTGGGTATTGTCCTGAACGTGGTCAACAAAACCTCAGGCGATTATAGTTGGTTTGGCGGCTCAATGCAAACGCACGAAGCGCTCAAACGCGTTGGCGCCATTATAGAACGACCCAATTTTTACCCGTATATGTCGGCGCGCGAAAACCTGGAACTCGTCTGTAAGATCAAATGTGTCCCACACCACAAAATCGATGAAAAGCTGGGTTTGGTTGGCTTGCTTGAACGACAGGACAGTAAATTCCGTACTTTTTCACTTGGGATGAAACAACGGCTGGCGATTGCCTCGGCGCTGCTCAGTGATCCTGAAATCCTGATCCTGGACGAACCCACCAACGGGCTCGATCCGCAGGGAATCCATCAAATAAGGGACATCATCAGGAATATTGCCTCGCAAGGAACCACAATATTGCTGGCTTCGCACCTGCTCGACGAAGTAGAAAAAGTCTGTACCCACGTGATGGTACTACGCAAAGGAGAAGTCCTGTATTCTGGTTTGGTTGGCGGCATGTCTGCGAGCGAAAGTTTTTTTGAGTTGCAGGCCGACGATTTGAACGCGTTACAAGCCGTGCTCGACAAACATCCCGCGTCGGCCAAGACCGTGCAGGAAAACGGAAAATTGCTGATGTACTTGCAATCGCCACTCGAAGCCGCAGCGCTCAATCGTTTTGCATTTGAGAACGGCATTGCGCTAAGCCATCTTGCCGAGCGCCGCAACAGCCTCGAAGAACAATTCCTTGAACTCACCGCCAAAAAGTAAACCAATGAAAAGACTACTCGCTATAGAACTGCAGAAAATCTGGAAAAACAGATCGAGCCGCATACTGGTTTTATCGTATTTTATATTGCTGACCTTTATCGCGCTGATTGCCTCGATTAAGTTTGAGATCGGGAGTTTTACGCTGCATTTTGCCGAAATGGGGATTTTCAATTTTCCTTACATCTGGCATTTCAACACCTTTATAGCGGCACTACTCAAGTTCTTCCTGGCTATTGTAATCGTTTCTATGATGGCCAATGAATACAGCTACGGTACACTCAAACAAAACCTTATCGACGGTTTGAGCAAAGAAGAATTCATTGCCTCCAAATTTCTCACGGTGGTGCTTTTTTCACTGGTTTCTACGGTTTTCATTTTCGTGATGTCACTGATTCTGGGCTATGGATTTTCCTCTTATACCGAGCTGGGGATTGTCTTTTCTGATCTCGAATACCTGATGGCCTACTTTGTCAAGCTCGTTGGCTTTTTTAGTTTCTGTCTCTTTCTGGGCATCCTTATCAAGCGCTCGGCATTCGCTATCGGCTTTTTACTGGTATGGCAGATTATAGAACTTATCGGCGGCGGCATGCTCAGGGGAAATATCATGCACAACAGCAGCATCGCAGACCAATACATCATCCCACTTTTCCCGCTCGAATCGATGGCCAATTTGATCAAAGAACCCATTTCGAGGCTCTCGGTCGTAAAGTCTATCGGGACACAGATCGGTGTTGAAAATGTTAAAGATTACAGCGTGCATTGGTACTCGATTCTCATTGTAGTCATTTGGACGATTATTTTCGTGTTAATGTCGTATAAATTGCTCAAAAAACGAGATTTGTAGGTATCTTTGGCGATGCTTAGAATCGCTATGAAAAACACGCTGCTTACCATATTATTTTGCTGTTTTGCTGTTTCATCTTTTGGGCAATTCCTGACCGTCGATGATAGCTACACGGCCCAGCAATTGGTGCAAAACGTACTCATCAACAGTCCTTGCGCCAATGTCGCCGACATTCGGGTGAGTGGAGATACTTACAGCGGTGGTCAGCAGAGTTACGGTTATTTTACGGCTGGCGCCAGCGGATTTCCTTTTTCTGACGGTATTATCCTAAGCACGGCAAGGGCCAAATTGGCCGAAGGTCCCAATACCTCGCTTATAGACGAAGGCAATTCGGGCTGGGCAGGTGATTCAGACCTTGAACAGGCGCTCGGCATCAACAATACAATTAACGCAACCTCGCTTGAATTCGATTTTACGCCGCTCACCAGCCAAATCAGTTTTGACTACATCTTCGCATCCGAAGAATACCACGACAACGCGCAATGCACCTACTCTGACGGCTTTGCTTTTTTACTCAAGGAAGCCGGCTCACCCAACCCTTACCAAAATCTTGCAATTATTCCCAATACCAATACGCCTGTACTGGTCACTACGGTGCATCCGGCTGTTCCGGGTGGCTGTCCTGCCGTGAACGAAACCTACTTTGGCAGTTATAACGGAAACAGTTCACCGATCAATTTCAACGGTCAAACCGCCGTACTCACTGCCAAGGCCACGGTTATTCCGGGCAGGACTTACCACATCAGGCTCGTGATTGCCGACCAAGGCAACGCGCGGTACGATTCTGCAATATTCCTGGGCGGCGGGAGTTTTAAAGTGGGTACCGATTTGGGTCCCGACCTGCTCATCGCGACGAACAATCCAGTCTGTGACGGCGAAACCTACACCCTCGATGCTACAGAAGCAGGGACCAACTCGTACAAATGGTACAAAAACAACAATCTTATTGCAGGCGCAATCCTGCCCACTTACAACGTGACTTCGGGCGGCGACTATAAAGTCGAGATTACACTCGGAACCTCTGCCTGCATCGCAACCGGAGAAGTCACTATAGAGTATGTACCGCTGCCGGTATTATCCAATACCACTATTGTGCAATGCGATGAAGACCGCAACGGGAGCGCACTTTTCAACCTGACCAAAGCGGATGACATTGTGCGTAATGGCGACAGCAGCCTGGGACCCGTTGCCTATTACCCAAATCTTGCTGCAGCACAAGCGCGCGATGGCAGCCAATACATCAATAATCCCGAAGCCTATCCAAGCGCCGCCGGAGCTGTTTACGCCAGTGTGACCAGTCCTTATGGCTGCTCGAGCATTGCGGTGGTGACTTTGCAACTTTCTACCAATACGGTGCCCAGTGTAAGGGATTTTGAAAGTTGCGACCTCGACGGAAACATCGATGGCTATTACCAATTCAACCTGCGCGACATCGACCCAATATTGTTGCAAGGGTTGCCCTCGGGACTCGTTGTCGAGTATTATTTGACACAGGACGATGCTATACTCCAACGCAATCCATTGCCTTTGTTTTTTACCAATACTACGATTTACCAAATGTATATCTACGCAAGAATTGTTAATGGCCCTGATTGTTACGGCCTGATTCCTGTTCATTTGTTTGTCAACAACAATTCGCCTGATGATTTTGATGACCAGACCGTAGTCCTGTGCGAAGACGGGTCGGTCAACCTCAGTGTTTCTGATCTATTCAGCAGTTACAATTGGAGCAACGGAGACACCACTTATCAAACTACAGTAACCCAAGCCGGCGAGTATACGGTAACGGTTTCTGACGCAAATACTTGCCTGGCTACAAAAAAATTCCTGGTCGCCTTGGTCGAAGCGCCGAAGATTACCACCGTAGACGTTGAAGATTTCAAGGAAAACGGCAGCTCGGTACTTATAAATTACACCGGCAATGACGACTACGAGTTTTCTATTGATGGCGTTTATTACCAAACCAGTCCTTATTTTGCCGATGTACCTCCCGGCAATTATACCGTCACCGTACGCGGCAAATGTGGCGAGGACTCAAGAACCATACAGGTATTGGATTATCCCAAATATTTTACCCCGAATGGCGACGGTTACAACGATATGTGGCAAATTGACAACTTGCCGTTTGGTGCCAACACCAGCATCCGGATTTTTGACCGATTGGGAAAACTGGTCCATGAGATTCGGTCGGCGCAAAGCGGATGGGACGGAAAACTCAATTCGCGCGAACTTCCAGCCACTGATTATTGGTTTGTTATCCAACTGGAAAACAACAGGATAATACGCGGACATTTTGCCCTCAAGAGATAGTAATTCTTAATTATTTTACTATTTTTAACCCGATGAAAAAGAACTACCTACTATTCTTCCTTTTATTCACTTTTTCGTGTTTTGCGCAATTCAGCAAAACGCATTACATACCGCCTTTATCGTGTTCCAACAATCCGTCTGCGAGTGCCCAGCAGCAGTATTTATATATTTCTACCCCCAATACCAACCCGGTTAATTTTAAGATTATTGAATTGGGAGGCAGCATCATCAATGGTACCGTTTCTAAAAGTGCGCCCTACGTTTACAATGTCGGAAACGGTGTAAATACGCAACTCATTGTACCCACAAGTCAGGTGAGCAGCATTATAAACAACAAAGGCTACATCATAGAAGCCGAAGATTTGGTCTATGTGGCGGCAAGGGTTATCGCCGGCAATGCCAATCAATCTGGGGCTTTGGTATCCAAAGGGCTGGCGGCACTAGGTACCCAGTTCAGGATTGGTGCCTTGCTCAATACCGCCACCACAGTTTTCACCGACAACCATTACACTTTTGTTTCTATATTGGCTACAGAAAACAACACGCTGGTGCAATTTGAAGACATCAAGTCGGGCGTTCAGTTGATCAATAACGTCGGTGCTGGTAATCTTCCCGCTTTTGTTACGCTCAATAGCGGCGAGAGTTTTGTAATGGCTGTGGATGGCCCGTGGGATCCCAATCGCGATGCCCTCATTGGTTCTGTGGTCATTGCCGACAAGCCTGTCGCGTTAAACTGCGGTTCGTTTTGTGGCTCTAACGCCTCGTCTAACCTGGATACTGGCTTTGATCAGATCGTGTCTGTTGAGCGCACGGGGAAAGACTATATCTTCATCAAAAACACCGGTCAGGCGCAAGTAGAACGGGTGTTATTGGTGGCCAACGAAAACAACACCCAAATTTTCCTCAGTACCGATGTAGGTACTCCGGATTACACCCTCAATGCAGGTGATTACATCGCGTTAGACGGTAATGATTTTACAGCTCAGGGCAATCTGTACGTTCATTCGAGTAAGAACATTTTTGCCTATCAGACCATCGGCGATAACAGCCGTACCGATTTTGCCAACCAGGAATTATTTTTCGTACCGCCTTTGAGTTGTGAAACCCCTCACGTCATTGACAATATTCCGCTGGTGAACCAGATTGGCTCCAGGTCTTATCCCATCTCGCGCATCACCCTTGTAACCGAATCCGGTTCTACGGTAAACATTGAGGTTAACGGCGTTTCTTATGGAATCGCGGCCTTGGGGTTTCTTCCCGGTGTCAATGTAGACGGACCAACGTCCGTAGTCGGTAATTCAGACTACGTGACTTACGCCATCACCGGACTTACCGGAAACATCGGCGCGTTTTCTACCAGCCCATTGTACATGGCAGCCTACGGAACCGACGGCGCTGCCACCTTTGGCGGGTTCTACTCGGGTTTTACTTTCAAACCCGAAATCAGTTTTTCGCTACTCGACGTGACGCAAACCAATTGCATCCCCAACACCGAATTGTCTGTAAACACATTGAGCCCGTTTGATGTTTTCCAATGGTTTTTCAATGATGTCGCCATACCAGGAGCCATTAGTAGCAGTTATTCACCGACGCTTCCCGGTTATTACCACCTTCAGGCCACGATAGCCAACTGTGGTACCACCCTGATATCAGATAACATCCCTATCAGTTCCTGCCCCACCAATTTTGACGGCGACCTGGCCAACGACAATATTGATCCCGACAATGACAACGACGGGATTACCAATTGTACCGAATCCCTGGGCAATCAACCCATCGACTTGTCGGATCCTTCAATCCTGAATGTGGTCACCGCCGGAGCAGCACCGCCCGTTCCCGTCCCTTTTGCAGGAACAACTACCGGCGACTTTGTCACCCATACTGCTCTTGGGAAAAACAATACCGTTTCATTCAGGAAAGATTTTGCCCAACCCAAGAGTGTCGCCCTCACCTACGTGGCCATTGCCAACAATTCTGATTTGCTGAATGACGGCGGCGAATTTGTCGTCAATTGCGACGTTTCTAAGACGGTCACTGTACTCAATCCCAACAACCAACTGCTGATTGACACCAATTTTGACGGCATTTACGAAAGCGGAATCACCCAATTTTCTTCATTTGAAATCCGGTTCAGGCTCAATAGCGCCTTGCCTTTGGCCGCGGGAACCGGCACCTTTAAGTTCCAATCTTCATTGACCACCACCTTTGCGCTCACGCACCGCAATTTATCGGATGTCTCGACAAATCGGGCTAGCTTTAACCTCGTGGCAAGCTGTGTCCCAAAAGACACTGATGGCGATGGCATTACCGACGACCTGGATTCGGACAGCGACAATGACGGCATACCCGACGCCATTGAATCGCATGGCGCGACGCCACTTGTGATAACCAGTGGCGACACCAACGCCGATGGATTGTACGATGTCTTTGGTACCGGTATCAGTCCCGTAGACACCGACTCTGATGGCGTTCCAGATTACCTCGACCTGGACAGTGACAACGATGGCATTTACGATTTGGTAGAATCGGCAAGTAACGCAGCCGATACCAATAATAATGGTATGATAGACGGCAGTCCGGCAGACTTTGGCTCTAACGGCCTTATCGATTCGCTTGAAACCACACCCGATTCTGGAATATTAACCTATACTTTGGCCGATTCGGATGCCGACGGAACCAACAACTATCTGGAAACCGACAGCGACGGTGACGGCTGTTTTGATGCTATCGAAGTCGGTCTTACCGATCCCGATAACGACGGTTTAGTGGGCAACAGCCCAATCGCGGCCAATGCAAACGGTGCGATTACCAGCGCTGCTGCTTACACTGCATTGCCCAACAGTAACTACACCATTTATGCTCCGATTGCAATCGTCACCCAGCCGGCAGCAATCCTTGGCGTTTGCGACACGTATAACATTACGGCTACCGTGGTATCTTCTCCGGTGGATTTTTACCAATGGCAAGTGTTTACGGGCAGTATCTGGAACAATTTGACCAACAACGGCACTTACTTGGGTGTGAACGCTGATGTGTTGCAAATCAACAACGTGACACCGGCGATGGACGGCTTGCGCTACCGAGTGATTTTAGAGAAAACCGGAAACAGTTGCAGTCTTATTTCTGACGAATCTACGTTGACTGTTTTTGATTTGCCTGTAATCAGTTCGCCCATTACCCTGATTGATTGTGACGAGGATGCGGTTCCCGATGGTATCACTGATGTCAACCTGCGTCAAAAAGAAGAATTCATCAGCGCAGATGCCGCCTCGATGACCTTTAACTATTACACGACTCAAGCTGCTGCAGAAGTGGGTAATGCCACGATTTCGAACCCAGAATATATCGACAACCCGATTCAATACAATACCGGCAACACCATCGTTTGGGTGAGGGTACAAAATGCCGATGGCTGTTACAAAGTGGCACTTTTGTCTATACGAGTGGGTGCAACGCGAATTCCATCAACCTTTCATTTGGATTATTACCAATGCGACGACTTCCTGGACACCAATGGGAATAACAATGCCAACAACGACAATCGCGACGGCATCGCTTACTTTGACTTTAGCAGCGCCACGGCGGCGATTACGGCGGTGCTTCCGGCTACGTCACTTTTCACAATCAAATACTATAAAAACGTAGCGGATGCCATCTCGGTTACCGATGATGCGGGCAATTCACTCGAAATCTCGCAGAATGCCGCCGACCCTGTAAACATCCACCATTACAGGAATATCGAGTTCCCAAACCAGCAACTCATTTGGGTGCGGGTACAAAGTTCGTTGTCTAATGATTGTTTTGGGTTGGGCGCTTACATTTCGCTCAATGTAGAAAAACTGCCCAAAATCAACCCTGTCGATCCAGACAACAGCATACACCATTGCGACGACGACCAGGACGGCCAATACGGATTTGACACCTCAGGAATTGATGCGGCGATATTAAATGGCCAAACCAATGTTTCACTACAGTATTTTGATGCGGCAGGTGTTGCGCTGCCTAGTCCTTTGCCCAATCCATTCTTTGTCAACTCGACCGCTACCATTACTGTAAAAGCTTTCAATACCTTGACCCTCGCGCCCGACGGGCCATGCAATACCCAAGGTCAATTTGAATTTGTCGTGGATGATTTGCCAGAGGCTTTACCAATCGCATCCGCTTTGCTTACGACCTGTGACGACGAAATCAATCCGCTGTTGCAGGACGGCTTATTTGCCTTTGACACCTCGACTTTTGAGAGCACCATTCTCAATGGGCAAACCGGAATGATCATCACCTATACCGACGCGAGCGGTAATCCGTTGCCTAACCCCTTGCCCAACCCGTTTGTAACGGCAACACAAAATGTGACGGTGACCGTTCAAAATCCGACCAATCCTGCTTGTATTGCGACGCAGTCGTTGCCGTTTACCGTGCATCCGCTACCTAAAATAGACCTCAACACAGACGGCCATGACAAAGGGTTGATTTGCACCAATCTTCCCGAATTGACGGTCACCATAGATGCGGGTGTCGCCATTGGTACGCCGCTCACCGACTACACTTACCAATGGTTTTTGGATGGCGCATTGCTACCTGCAGAAGTGTCGCCAACCATTACGGTAGCTACCGGCGGCGCGTACACCGTAGAAGTGTCTAATGCATTCGGATGCCAACGCACGCGCACGGTTCAGGTATATGTTTCTGAAATCGCCACTATCCGAAATATCAAAATCAACGACCTCACGGATACCAACACCATCCAGGTAGTTGTAGATGGTTCAGGCGATTATGTCTATAGCCTCGATTACGATTCGGGTTACCAGGATTCGAGCTTCTTCCCCGATGTTTCGGGCGGAACCCACCAGGTTTACGTGAAAGACTTAAACGGATGCGGTACCGTTGGCCCAGTAGAAATCTACGTGCTGAGCGTACCTAAATTTTTCACGCCAAACGGCGATGGTTTTAACGATACCTGGAACATCAAAGGCGTTACCGAAAATTACAACGCCAACACCATCATTTACATTTTTGATCGCTTTGGCAAATTGGTCAGGCAAATCAATCCGTTGGAGGAAGGCTGGGACGGCACCTTTAACGGTAACCCGCTTCCGGCAGATGATTATTGGTACACGATCACGCTCGAAGACAAACGCGCCGTCAAAGGACATTTTTCGCTCAAGCGATAAGCCAACTCACAATTGACCGATTTGAAACCTGCAACCATCCTGACTTTTCTTTTTTGTTGTTGCTGTATGGTACCGATACGCGCACAGCAAATGGCGGTTTCCAGCGGAAGCCTGCGACATTACGACAACTTTGCATCCAAGTACATCCAGCCCAGAGCAGTAGATGTTTGGCTTCCGGACGGCTATTGGGAAAATGAAAAATACGCAGTACTTTACATGCACGACGGCCAAATGCTTTTTGATGCCAGCGTAACCTGGAATCAACAAGAATGGAATGTCGACGAAACCGCAGCCCGACTTATCCGTGAGAAAACCACAAGACCGTTTATCGTGGTGGCCATTTCAAAGATCGGGTCGCTCAGGCACAGCGACTTGTTCCCGCAAAAACCTTTTGAAACACTCGCTAAAAAATTCCAGGATTCGTTGTACCAAAATGGGATAAAAAACGGAAAACCACTATTTGCGATACCCGTCAACTCAGACAACTACCTCAAATTTATCATAAAAGAACTCAAACCTTTTGTAGAACATACGTTCTCGGTTAAAACCGGCAAGGAAAATACTTTTATCATGGGATCGAGCATGGGCGGCTTGATTTCGCTGTATGCGATTTGCGAATACCCTGATATATTTGGCGGTGCAGGTTGCCTGTCTACCCATTGGCCGGGAATTTTCCTGACCAAAGACAACCCGATTCCGCAGGCTTTCCTCAATTACTTGAAGCAAAACCTGCCCTCGCCGATGACCCATAAATTGTACTTTGATTACGGAGACCAGACACTCGACGCGATGTATGAACCGTTCCAAAAGGAAGCCGACGCTATTTTGATGGCCAAAGGCTACGCCCCGAAAAACTGGATTACGAAAAGCTTTCCAGGAGAAGACCATTCAGAAAAAGCTTGGGCGAAACGATTGGAAATCCCTTTGGTGTTTTTGCTTGGGAAATAAACGGATGCCCACTTTAGAACCGAGGCTTTAGAGAATTGGCGAAGCATATTGCAGCAAGGTGCCGCGCACTTCGAAAAGCCCGGCCTTAGGCAACGCCAAAAAAATTTTATGAAACCATCCAGTTTTTCTACACTAGTGTTTTTCCAGAATTTTTTAGGGACGTTATTGCCCCTTCCCTGAAGGCAATCTAAGATTTCCCGCTTAATCCTCAAAGCAGATATTCTGCATCAAATGTTAAATGACTGCATTACATTTAAAGGTTATTAAAAACAGAAAAGCCATTCTTCCGAATGGCTTTCAATATTTGGTGATTACATTTTGAAACGTTTCCTGTCGTTTTCATCGAGGTAGATTTTACGAAGGCGTAACGATTTTGGCGTCACTTCTACATACTCATCTTTCTGAATGTATTCGAGTGCTTCCTCGAGCGAGAACTTGATTGCAGGTACAATCTTGTTTTTCTCGTCGGCGCCCGCAGAACGGAAGTTGGTTAACTGTTTGGTTTTGGTGATGTTGACCGTCATATCGTCACCGCGTGAGTTCTCGCCTACAACCTGTCCGGCGTAAATGTCTTCGTTAGGATCGACGAAGAATTTACCGCGATCCTGTAATTTGTTGATTGAATATGGAATGGCTTTCCCGTTTTCCATCGAAATCAAAGATCCATTGATACGGCCTGCGATTTCCCCTTTGTATGGCTCGTAACCGATGAAACGGTGCGCCATGATGGCTTCACCTGCAGTTGCAGTTAACAATTGGTTCCGAAGCCCGATGATTCCACGTGACGGTATATTGAATTTAACAATCATACGCTCGCCTTTACCTTCCATCGAAAGCATTTCGCCTTTACGAACTGAAACGAATTCTACGGCTTTTCCGGAGACATTCTCCGGTAAATCGATGGTAAGTTCTTCTATGGGTTCGCATTTCACACCGTCGATTTCCTTGATGATCACCTGAGGCTGCCCGATTTGAAGTTCGTAACCTTCGCGACGCATGGTTTCGATAAGGACTGACAAGTGCAATACGCCGCGTCCGAAAACCATGAATTTATCGGCAGAATCGGTATCGCCCACACGAAGCGCGAGGTTTTTCTCTAATTCTTTGGCCAAACGATCCTTGATGTGGCGTGAGGTCACGAATTTTCCTTCCTTACCAAAGAACGGGGAATCGTTGATGGTGAACAACATGCTCATGGTAGGTTCGTCGATGGCGATGGTTTGCAAAGCTTCGGGGTTTTCAAAATCGGCAACAGTATCCCCGATTTCAAAACCTTCGATCCCCACGATGGCACAGATATCACCTGCTACTACCTGCTCTACTTTTTTACGGCCAAGACCTTCAAAAGTGTGGAGTTCTTTGATTCTTGACTTGATGACTTTACCATCTCGTTTCACGAGTGAGATTGGCATATTTTCTTTGAGGATCCCGCGCTCCAGACGACCGATGGCAATTCGTCCGGTGAACGAAGAGAAATCGAGTGAAGTGATGAGCATTTGCGGTGTACCTTCTGATACTTTTGGAGCCGGGACGTTATTAATGACCATATCCAAAAGCGGCTCGATACTGTCTGTAACGTTGCGGAAATCATCCGACATCCAGTTGTTTTTTGCCGAACCATAAACAGTCGGGAAATCAAGCTGCCATTCTTCTGCGCCGAGTTCAAACATCAAATCAAACACTTTTTCGTGGACTTCCTCGGGTGTACAGTTTTCCTTGTCGACTTTATTGATGACCACGCAAGGTTTGAGGCCGAGGTCAATCGCTTTTTGCAAAACGAAACGAGTTTGTGGCATCGGACCTTCGAAGGCATCGACGAGCAAACAAACCCCATCGGCCATATTCAACACACGCTCTACTTCACCGCCAAAATCGGCGTGACCGGGTGTATCGATGATATTGATTTTGGTGCCTTTGTAAACTACAGAAACGTTCTTTGACGTGATGGTTATGCCACGTTCGCGCTCGAGATCGTTGTTGTCAAGGATCAAGTCGCCGGTGTTTTCGTTTTCACGAAAAAGCTGGCAGTGGTACATGATTTTGTCGACCAGGGTAGTCTTTCCGTGGTCAACGTGCGCGATGATTGCAATGTTTCTTATAGATTCCATCCGTAATTTTTTAGGGTGCAAAGGTACACTTTATTTTTACATAAAAAATCATTAACGGTTAGTTTACCGTTTGTTAACTTTCTATGCCCGATTTTGTTCAAAAATATGTCAAGAGTTTAACCGGGCCACGATGAAGCGAATGATAAATTATCTATATTTGAGACAATGAAAAACAAGTCCAATAAAATAACTTTACTCTTTGTCTTTTTTTCTATCCTGTTGGCTGTCATCAGTTATGGGCTTTCAAATAACTTTCATTTTACTTCGCAATCGCAATTGCTGCAATACGGTTTTATAAAAGACCTTGGATTCATTATATGTTCGGGGCTTTTTTTCAAATTCATCCTTTCTCGCAACGACATCCGCAACAATAAGATGTTTGAAAAGATGAAGACCAACAATGACGAAATCCGTGAATCTAACGAACGATACGACATTGTGGCCAAAGCAACCAGTGATACCATTTGGGACTGGAAGATACAAGAAGATGATTTTATCTGGAACAAAGGAATCCAGGGTGTTTTTGGCTATAAGAAAGAAGACGTAGGCAAGACTTCTAAATGGTGGTTTGATCGAATTCATCCCGAAGACAGTATCAAGATGGCCATGAAACTGTACTCTTTTATCGAACAGAAAACAGAAAAATGGCAAGATGAATACCGTTTCAAGTGCGCAGACGGAACTTACAAATACGTATTTGACAGGGGCTTTCTGGTTAAAGACGACGAAGGAAACGCCATCCGAATGATTGGAGCCATACAGGACGTCACCAAACAAAAAGAAGAAGAACAGCGACTCAAGCTGCTGGAAACGGTGATCACACAAACCAAAGATGCCGTAATTATTACCGAGTCGGAAAAATCAAACCGTACCATCCCAAAAATTGTATTCGTGAATCCCGCCTTTACCGAGATGACCGGTTACAAACCCACCGATGTCATTGGGAAAACGCCAGCGATTTTCATGGGCAAGAAATCGATCAAGCATGAAATGGAGTCGTTGGGCAAAGCCTTACGCGGCAAAGAAGAATTCAAGTTTGAAACGCTCAACCACAAAAAGGACGGCGAGGAATATTGGGTGAATTTCTCTATGATTCCTATTACGAACCAGGACGGCGATCATTCGCACTGGATTTCTATCCAGCGTGACATCACCGAGGAGAAGAAACAGGAAAAGGAAAAAGAACAACTCATCCGCGAGCTTACCCAGAACAACAAGGACTTGAAGCAATTCTCCTACATTACCTCGCACAACCTGCGCGCCCCATTATCTAATTTAACGGGCTTGCTAAATCTGATGGAGGAAATTCCGATTGAGAATGCCGAACTCAAGGAAATCATCAATGGCTTCTCTACCTCGACGCACCTGCTCAACGAAACCATTAATGATTTGGTGAAAGTGGTGATTATTAAGGACAATCCGTCGATACAGAAAGAGGAGGTTCTGATCAAGGACGTGTTTGAAAACGTTTTCAACCAACTCAGTTTTTTAATCAGCCTGCACAAGCCGATTCTCAAGATTGAACTCGAAAAGGTCACCATCCTCAATATTAATAAGGCCTACCTCGAAAGTATTTTGCTTAACCTGTTCACTAATGCGGTAAAATACCGCTCGCCCAAACGAACCCTGCGGATTTTTGTGTCGTCTAAGGAAGTGGGTGATGAAATCGTACTGGTGTTTAAGGACAACGGAATCGGAATTGACCTGGAGCGCAACGGTGACAAGATTTTTGGACTCTACCAAAGGTTCCACAATTACCCCGACAGTAAAGGCCTTGGTTTGTACCTCGTGAAATCACAGGTAGAGTCTATGAGCGGATCGATCCAGGTAGAAAGCGAAGTAGACAAAGGGACTACATTTACAATAACATTCAAACAAATACGATAATGCTTGACTTGATTTTATGTGTCGATGACGATCCGATCACCCTGATGCTTTGCAAAATGGTAATCTCTAAAGCGTCTTTCGCTAACGAAATTATAACGGCACAAAACGGCGAGGATGCGCTCAATTATTTTGACGATCTCAAGCTCAACAACCTTGGCAATGAAATTAGCCGTTATCCACAATTGATTTTCCTCGATTTAAATATGCCTGTGATGGGAGGTTGGGAATTTCTGGACATGTTTTCTAAGCACGACTATCCGAAACTGTTTAAAGATTGTAAGGTGATTGTGTTGTCGTCTACTATTGATCCTGCCGACATCAACAAGGCTAAGACCTACCCTATGGTACACGATTTTATGTCAAAGCCAATTACCAAGGAAATGCTTGAAAGTTTAAAGCAGGTTTTTCACTAACACCAAAAGTATAGGCATAAAAAAAGCTCCGAATTTCGGAGCTTTTCTTTATATCGGGATTGTAACGAATTACAATTTAGCAACGTGTTTGGTTAGCTTAGATTTCAAGTTTGCGGCTTTGTTATCGTGAATCACGTTTTTCTTAGCCAATTTGTCAATCATAGAAATCACAGCAGATAGCTTTGATGAAGCATCAGATTTATCAGTAGCCATTCTCAACGCTTTAATTGCGTTACGGGTAGTTTTATGTTGGTAACGGTTTAAAACCCTTCTTTTCTCGTTACTTCTGATTCTTTTTAATGCTGACTTGTGATTTGCCATTTTATTCCTTTTCTTAAATTTGTTTTCTGTAGTCCGTAGGGGAATCGAACCCCTGTTACCAGGATGAAAACCTGGCGTCCTAACCCCTAGACGAACGGACCATTATTCTTCTAGTTTTGGTTAATTTCTCAATCTCAATTGAACTTTTTTGTAGCCCGTAGGGGAATCGAACCCCTCTTACCAGGATGAAAACCTGGCGTCCTAACCGATAGACGAACGGGCCTACTGCTGTAATGCGGATGCAAAAATACAACTATTTTCTATTCGCGCAATAGCTGACGCAAAATTTTTTATTTTTTTTTTAGTATGCCTTTGCAAACAGTACTCTACCTGAGGATTTTGCGCCCGAAAAAACACAAACACCTTCTTCACTTTGTTGATCTAATGGGATACAGCGAATGGTGGCTTTGGTCAAATCCTTGATTTTTTCCTCGGTAGCAGCGGTTCCGTCCCAGTGCGCTGACACGAATCCACCTGTATTCTCTAGTACTTCTTTAAACTCATCGAATGAATTGACTTGGGTAACATGCGTATTTCTGTATTGCAACGCTTTTTCAAACATCTCCTTCTGGATTTGTTCTAACAAATCATTGACATGATTTACAATCGAATCTTTAACAACGACCTCTTTGGTAAGCGTATCTCTTCTAGCCACTTCAAAGGTGCCGTTTTCAATATCTTTTGGCCCAACAGCAATGCGAACCGGAACACCTTTGAGTTCCCATTCGGCGAATTTAAAGCCTGGTTTTTGGGTGGTACGATCGTCAAATTTAACCGACAATCTGATTTTTTTGAATTGTACGACCAAATCCTGCGCGGCCTTTGAAACAGCAGCAAATTCCTCATCGGTCTTATAAATTGGCACGATAACAATTTGTATCGGCGCTAAATTTGGAGGCAACACCAAACCTTGATCGTCAGAATGCGTCATCACAAGCGCACCCATGAGTCGCGTTGAAACGCCCCATGAAGTTCCCCAAACGTGCTCGAGCTTGCCTTCAGGGTTGGTAAATTTAACATCGAAGGCCTTGGCAAAATTTTGACCAAGGAAATGCGAAGTCCCCGCTTGGAGGGCTTTCCCGTCTTGCATCAATGCTTCAATACAATACGTTTCCTCTGCGCCGGCAAATCGCTCGGTCTCTGTCTTGAGTCCTTTGATCACAGGAATCGCCATGAAATTCTCGACGAATTCGGCATAGACATTCATCATTTTTTCAGATTCTTCAATCGCTTCCATTTTGGTGGCGTGAGCAGTGTGTCCTTCCTGCCATAAAAATTCGGCCGTACGCAGAAATAGGCGCGTACGCATTTCCCAACGCACCACATTGGCCCATTGGTTGATTAAGAGTGGTAAATCACGGTAGGATTGTACCCAGTTTTTATAAGTACTCCAGATGATGGCCTCACTCGTTGGGCGAACAATAAGTTCCTCTTCGAGTTTGGCGTTTGGGTCAACCATTAATTTCCCTGGCTTGTCCGGATCATTTTTAAGTCGATAGTGCGTAACGATAGCACATTCTTTGGCAAAACCTTCTGCGTTCTTTTCCTCAGCCTCAAACATACTTTTGGGCACAAACAATGGGAAATAAGCATTGCTGTGTCCTGTTTCTTTAAACATCCGGTCTAATTCGGCTTGCATTTTCTCCCAAATTGCATACCCGTACGGCTTGATGACCATACAACCTCTCACACCAGAATTTTCGGCTAAATCTGCCTTGACAACCAGTTCGTTATACCATTTCGAATAATCTTCATTTCTTGTAGTGAGGTTCTTGCTCATAATGCTTTTTTGGCACAAAAATTGTTTAACGTTTTTTAACTAAATAGTTTGGCAAAACTAACTAATTTTGTATAGACCAACAATAAAAAACGCTATAGATTATGAAAACAATATCCTCAATCTTACCAAAATTTTCCATTTATAGTTTAAGTGGATTTTTGGCCGTTTTCATGGCTTCGTGCGGCTCTTATCAAAATACCTCATACGACAATGATGGTATTTATGGCGCTTCAGGAAAACAGGAACAAACCACTGCTTCATCGGGCAATGGTTATAAAGAATATTTTGGTGCACTGCAAAATGACAACCAACAACCCGACCAGATTTTTACCGATGTAGAGAGCTACAATTCCAACTACGTCGAAAATAATGAGAATAATACCGACCAAAACTACAGTTCGGGCTATTCTTCCTGGGGAAGCAATCCCGATAATGTAACAGTAAATGTTTACGGCAACAACTGGGGTTACAACAATTTCTGGTACAGTAATTATTGGGGATGGAATTTAGGATGGGGATGGAACTCCTGGTACGGTCCTTCCTATTACGGATGGGGATTTGACCCATGGTACGGTGGTTACTATGGCGGATGGGGATACAACTACTACCCTAACAATTGGTACTATCCTTACTATAACAACTACGCTTACTACGGCGGCCGACGCAACAACAATTACAGAAATCAACCCTACAACAACTACCACTATAACAGTGGCAGGAACACGAACTACAACAATGGTAGTAGAAACACCAATACCCGTAGTACCAATTATACGCCGAGAAACAATAGCGTAAGGACACCAAACGGCACCCGAAACAACTACAATACCTACCCGGTTAGGACCAATCCGGGAACAAGAAACGACTCGGGAACACGCAACAACAATTACACCACGCCACCAAGAAACAACAACTACAACAATGGTGGTACGCGCAACAATTCAACTGCTCCTACAAGAAACAACAACAGCTATACGCCCACCCGATCTTATTCGCCTTCAACAAGTGGCAGCGGTGGTGGCTACAATGGCGGTGGAAACAGCGGCGGCGGGCGTTCATCGTCTGGCGGCGGAAGAAGATAAAACCAACAATAATCACAATACCTATGTCTCTGGAAACCCTCTCGACATAGGTGTTTTTTTAAAAAAAAACTATGAGAAAGCTATTATTTTCTATCATTGTGGTGTCAGCTATTACTTCACTACAAGCTCAAGGTATCAATGACGCTTTGCGATTCGCTCAAACCAACCAAACAGGCACAGCTCGTTTTCAAGCTATGAGCGGTGCATTTGGTGCATTAGGCGGTGATTTATCGGCAATACAGGTCAATCCTGCGGGCTCGGCAATATTTGCTGATACTCAGATTGGTGTAACGTTAAGCAGCTTCAACACCCGCAACAAAGCTTCTTTTTACGGAACACTGACTGGCGAGAACAACACTTCATTTGACCTCAACCAGGCGGGCGCTGTGCTTGTTTTTAAAAACCCGATTGAAAAAAGCGGTTGGAGAAAATTTGCCATCGGAATCGCCTATGAAAACAACGGGAATTTTGACAACACATCTTATGTTTCGGGATTGAACACCACCCATTCCATTGCCGACTATTTTTTGAGTTATGCCAATCCCAACCCGCGCATCGGGCAGGGCGGTATCCTGCTCAACACGCTCGATACCTACAATTTTGGAGAACTCAGCTATGCCGACCAACAGGCATTTATCGGTTACCAAACTTATATGATTTCACCCGACACTAATAGTCCTGATAATAATACCTACTACAACAATGTTCCGTCGGGCAGCTATTATCAGGAAAATTATCTGGAATCCACGGGCTATAATGGTAAGGTTGCTTTTAATGCCTCGGCACAATACAAAGATTTTTTGTCCATCGGACTTAATATCAATTCTCATTTCACCGATTACGTTCAAACCACCACTTTCTACGAAGACAACAATAACAGTTCTACTACCGGTGTCCGCAATTTTGTCTTTGACAACAATTTGCATACCTACGGAAATGGCTTCTCATTCCAACTCGGAGCCATCGCCAAAATCACCAACGCCTTGCGCGCCGGTATCGCCTATGAGTCACCAACCTGGTATACCTTACGCGATGAATTGAACCAAAACGCAGCAAGTCGCGGATTTTTTACCACTCCTGTAGGCGATCCTGTATTGACAGAAGCCTACTCCAATTCTGACATCATCACCATTTTTGAACCCTACAAACTTAAAACACCCGGTAAATGGACAGGAAGTGTTGCTTATGTGTTCAACAAGTCAGGACTGATTAGCATTGATTTCGGAATCAAAGATTACAGCAATACAAGGTTCCGTAGCAACGGCTTTAGCCTTGAGAATACCGACATGAACAACCTGCTCAATTACGCCCCGGAGATTCGTGTGGGAGCCGAAAAGAGAATCAAAAAATGGAGTCTTCGTGCCGGCTACCGTTTTGAACAAAGCCCATACAAAAATGGCAAAACCATCGGTGATTTAACTGGCATTTCTGGCGGTTTCGGATACAGTTTTGGCTACACCAAAATAGACTTGGCCTACACCCACCTGCAAAGAGACACCCAACAGTCTATGTTTTCACAAGGATTTACAGACGCGCCAACGATTAAAGCGCAAAACAATAATATTGCGTTGACCGTTACTTTTGATTTGTAGCCCACAACGCATTGCTCCAAAGGCCATCATTAGGATGGCTTTTTTTTTTGGTCTTACCCAAAGTCATTCGGCTTCACAAAATTTCACTAACGTTAGCACCGTAACTGCAAAATAGCTTAATTTTGCACGCTCCCCGAACAATCGGGAATCCAATTCAATGAGAACCAAGTCCTTAAAGAAAAACAAAATCAACGTCATCACACTGGGATGCTCTAAAAACGTCTACGATAGCGAAGTACTCATGGGCCAATTGCGCGCCAGCGGGAAAGAGGTAGAACACGAAGCGCCAGCCCAGCGTGAAGGCAACATCATCGTGATCAACACCTGCGGATTCATCGACAATGCCAAAGCCGAATCGGTGAACATGATTTTGGAATACGCCGACAAAAAAGAACGCGGCCTGGTAGATAAGGTTTTTGTGACTGGCTGTTTGTCTGAAAGATACCGTCCAGACCTTGAAAAAGAAATCCCAAACGTAGACCAGTTTTTCGGTACGACCGAATTGCCGCTTTTGCTCAAGGCTTTGGGTGCCGATTACAAACATGAATTGCTCGGCGAACGCCTCACTACCACTCCAAAAAATTACGCTTACCTCAAGATTGCCGAAGGTTGCGACCGTCCGTGCAGTTTTTGCGCCATTCCGCTCATGCGCGGCAAACACGTTTCGCAACCGATTGAAAAATTGGTAAAGGAAGCTCAAGGTTTGGCTAAAAACGGCGTCAAGGAATTGATTTTAATCGCTCAGGATTTGACTTACTACGGGCTCGATTTGTACAAGAAACGAAATCTAGGTGAATTACTCGAGGCGCTAGTAACCGTAGAAGGGATTGAATGGATTCGACTGCATTACGCCTTCCCCACCGGTTTCCCGATGGACGTGCTCGAGATCATGGAACGCGAACCGAAAATCTGCAATTACATCGACATCCCGTTGCAACACATCTCCGATTCGGTGCTCAAATCGATGCGCCGCGGGACAACCCAAGAGAAAACCACCAAATTACTTAAGCAATTCCGTGCGGCCGTTCCCGGAATGGCGATTCGTACCACCTTGATTGTGGGTTATCCCGGCGAAACACAAGATGATTTCAACAAACTCAAGGATTTCGTCCAGGAAATGAAGTTCGACCGTTTGGGTTGCTTTGCGTACTCGCACGAAGAAAACACGCACGCGTATTTGCTTAAAGACGATGTCCCCGACGACGTCAAACAAGCCCGCGCCGAAGAAATCATGGAACTGCAATCGCAAATATCCTGGGATTTGAACCAGGAAAAAATCGGGCAGACTTTTAAATGCATCATCGATCGTAAAGAAGGCGCACATTTCATCGGTAGGACCGAATTTGACAGCCCTGACGTAGACAATGAAGTGTTGATCGACGCCACCAGGTTCTACCTCAAAACCGGCGATTTTGCGATGATTAAAATTGTTGATGCGACCGAATTCGATCTTTACGGCGAACCGGTTTCAAAAGACAACTGACCATGAATGCCGAGACACATCAAAGCCGATGACAAAAATCATCGGCTTTTTTATTTTGGTGTGCGTCGCAGAACCGCTCGCAACTTTCAAAACATTCAAAAATAATTTATGAAATAATGCAGAATTTCTGCAGCTTGGTTATCGGGAAATTTCTTAGGGACGCATTCGCCCCTTCCCCTAAGGCAATCTACGTATTTCTGATGAATCATCAAAGCAGAAAAACTACAGCAAATGCTAATAGCGGTAACCTCCAACAGTCGCATTAAATATCCATCCTTAACCGCTAACAATCAATTGCCTGTCAATAATCTCAAAAACCTTCTCCTTATCCAACGGTTTGGTAATATAATCGTTGAATCCGGCGCGCAAAACCCGTTCGCGATCTTCGTTTGAAGAATGAGCCGTTTGGGCAATTACGGGCAAATCCGGCCGCAGTCTGCGCACGTGTTCAAACGCGGTATAGCCATCCATGACGGGCATTTTAATATCCATAAATACCAAGTCTATATTAGGGTTGAGTTTGCAACAGTCTACCGCTTCTTGTCCGTTGACGGCGCGCAAGATTGTGTAGTTTTTAATTTGTAGGATTTTCTTGAGCAGCAGGAAATTGATGTTGTCATCCTCGGCAATCAAAATGGTGCGGTTGCTATCATACTCGCAACTGTTCCCGAGGTCTGTTTGGTTTGCTGTTTCTGGAGTTTCATCAAGCTTGAGCGGGATTGTAAACGAAAAGACCGACCCTTTCCCTACAATAGACGAAACACTAATCGTACCGCCAAGCATCTCCACATAAGCCTTTGAAATGGCAAGCCCCAAGCCAAGTCCGCTGAGTTCTACCGAGAAATCATCCTCAATCCTTCTGAAACGGTCAAAGATAATCCTTAGGTTGTTCTCGTCGATCCCAATACCCGAATCCTGTACCCTGAACTCCACCAAACCTTGCTGCTCATCAATCGAGTAACCAAAAGTTACAAACCCTTGCTGAGTGTATTTGATCGCGTTGGTAATCAGGTTGGTCAATACCTGTCGCAATTTGGTTTCATCCGACAGGATTTTGCTCGGCAACAATTGCTTGGCCGGCTCGATAGAAAATGTTATTTCCTTGTTTTCAGGAATAGTTACTTTGATGGTCTCGAAAATTTCATTCACGCTTTTCTCCAGGTCGAATCCCTTGAATTTGGGCGTAATCTGTTGGGCGTCGATTTTAGACATCTCAATCAAATCCTCGATAATAGATACGAGGTTCGAGCCACTGTTACGGATGATTTTTAGGTAGTCGGCTTTGTCTTCTTCGGCCAGGTTAGCATTGTTAAGCAAATCGCTAAAACCGATAATCGCGTTCATCGGCGTCCTGATTTCATGCGACAGGTTCGCCAAAAACGAAGACTTGAGCTTGTCACTTTCCTCGGCTTTGCGTTTAGCAATCTCAAGCTGCTTGCGCTGGTGGTCATTTTCTTCAAAAAGATTCCCGATGTAACCAAACTCGCCTGGTGCCTGTTTGAGTTGCGCAATCGTCTTGCCATTTCCGGTCTCAAGAATTTTGGTAATCAACTGCAACGGTTTGTAAACCCAGCGGCGCGAATAATACCAATACACCAGCATACTCAACACAGAAGCAAGCATTATCACCGACAAAATTTCCTTGGTGTTCTTAAAATTGAGGTTGAACGGCCTCTTGAAAACCAAACGCACCACTTCCTTATTTTGCCAATCTTTGAGCGGCACCTGTGCGGTAATGGTTTCATCGGTGGCTTCGGCTTTATCGGCATCTACGAAATTGACTTGCGAACTGCTGATTTTCTCCAACCTCGCAAAGTAACTATCGTCGAGCAGGCGTGCCATAAAAAAGTAGCCCGACGGTTTCGATTTGTTCTTGCCAGGATCGTCCGACGGATGGATCGTAGCGCCAAAAACCTCCACCACACCTTCGGGAATCCGCATATAGTATCGGATAAACTTTGATTGGTAGAGCTTTGAAAATACCGCTTTAGGAATAAAATCCTTGGTCTTGATTTTGGCCGTCGATGTGTTGTTGATGAACTCATTTTGCAAATCGTACACGCCAATATAATCCACGTCGTATGAGTTGAACTCCATCACCACATAACGCCTAAACCAATCAGGGTCTTTGGTCTGTGTGAATTTGACCAAATCGTCCCAAAACGTCACGTCAATAATCGATGCCGTATGGATGTTGGAATTGAGCTGTACCAAAGAATTGACCTCGTTGTTGTATTGGTCGTAAGTAGATTGGTAAACATGTTTTTCTTGGCGGTCGGTATACAAATAAAGCGACAGATACAGCAAAAAGAAAAGAATACTCGAACCAAATATGAGCAGCAACAACCTGAAATAGGTGTTTAGATTAACTATTTTTTTCATAGAATTGGGGGAAATTCACACAAAAATTGATGCTGCAATATAACACATTTGATATATCCTTTAACGTCGGCAAAAAAAACTCCGGAGCGTATCCGGAGTCCTTCATTATTAACCAACCTTTTAATTTAAATAACAGTGCCTTTAAACGTGAGTACTTTTGAAGCTTCCTCGGCGTTGGTGGTTACGGTCACTTGTTTGGTGAATGCGCCTTTATTCGCTGCATTGTAAGTGGCAGTCACCTTTGCCGTTTCGCCCGGTTTGATAGGCGTTTTGGTGTAATCGGTGGCGGTACAGCCGCAAGATGCTTTTACGTTGGTGATCACCACATCGGCGGTACCGGTGTTTTTGAATTCGAAAGAAATGGCTTTGGGTTTGTTCTGCGGGATGCTCCCCAAATCAACCGATTCGCTTTTCCAAGCAATCGGAGACGCTTTAACTTCAGTATCCACCGCAGTTTTCGATGGCAAAATGGTAAAAGACATCAAGCCTAGTGTGCAAGCCAAAATGGCAATTTTAATGGTTTTCATAATTTTAGAATTTTAAAGATTACTATTGGTTTGTTAATCAACGAGTCAAAAGTAAGCCAACCGTCCATGCGCCCTTGTTAAGCGGTTTCAAATGTTTGTTAATGACTTGTTAACGGTAAAATGGCTCGACAAATTTGAGTAATATTGTGTACGTTTTTTAGAAGCTAATCCTGCTGTCCGCTCACCCGAGCGAAGCGAACAGACCGAATACAAAAATAAATATTAACCAATGAGGTAATCTTTTGTCCGCTGGCAGCAGCGGAACAAAAGGATGCCGCTGCCATCAGGGCTAAGGCTTTAGACTCAAATCAACATCCGTGAAAATCAACAAACTCAATAGTATCATTGTTCTTGGCCTCATCGCCATCATCGGGATCCTTGTGGCGCAATTGCTCTGGACCCGTCAGGCTTTTAATCTTGAGGAGAAGAAATTCAGCCAAAAGGCACACATCGCACTGCTCGAAGTGGCGCGCAAACTCTACGAAGGCACCAACCACGAACTGCCGACCGAGAATCCGGTGCAGAAAATTTCCAATGATTACTACATCGTCAATATAGACAATGATTTCGAACCCAAGATCCTTGAATTCTACCTCAAGAATGAGTTCGAGAAAGTCAACCTCCACACCGATTTTGAATACGCCATGTACAATTGCCAAAGCGATGAAATGGTCTACGGCAACTACGTTTCGCACATAGAAAAACCATCGGGCAGGCACACGGTTTATTTCCCCAAGCACAAAAACCTGATTTATTATTTTGCGATCCGTTTTCCTAACGAAACCTCGTTTCTGTTCAGCTCATTGCGGTTTTGGTTTGTGCTTTCGCTGGCGCTGGTCGTGATTCTGCTGGTCTACGTCTACTCGATTTTTACGATCCTGCAGCAAAAAAAATACTCCGAACTCCAACGCGATTTCATCAACAATATGACCCACGAATTCAAGACACCATTGTCTTCAATCCTTCTCGCCTCGAACTACCTAAGCAAACAACCCGCAATACAACAAGAGGAAAAACTCGAGAAGTATGCTCAGATTATCATAGAACAAGGCAATAAGCTCAACACACACATCGGTAAAATCCTGAGCATCGCCAAGTCTGACAATTCGGCTTTGAAATTAGATAAGAAACCCATAGCATTGGTCACTGTTTTAAAAGAAGTGGTCGACAACATCACACTCAAATACCCCAATGCCACGATAGCCATCCAATCGCAAAAAAACGATTACACCATACAAGCCGACACCTTTCATTTTACCAACATCCTGTACAACCTGCTCGATAATGCGGTCAAATATTCTGAAAACGAGCCCCAAATCACCGTGAGGATTTTGGAGGAGAAAGGCCAAATCTGGCTGGAATTCACAGACAACGGCATCGGCATCGCACCCAAAAACCTGCCATACATCTTTGACAAATTTTACCGCATCCCAACTTCCAAGAGCAATGAAGTCAATGGTTTTGGCCTCGGATTGTATTACGTCAAAAAAATATGCACCTTGCACCACTGGAAAATCAGTGCGCGCAGCAACCCGCAAGCCGGCATCACCGTCACCATTTTAATTCCTAAACCATGAGCCAGAACAAGATTTTATACGCCGAAGACGACCAAACGCTTGCCTTTTTAACCAAAGACAACCTCGAACAGCACGGTTATGCCGTAACGCATTGTGCCAACGGTCAAATTTGCCTCGACCAATTCAACAGCAGCGCGTTCGACCTGTGCATCCTAGACATCATGTTGCCCAAAATCGATGGTTTTGAGCTTGCAGCGGCCATCCGCAAAGCCAACCGCGACATCCCGATTATTTTCCTTTCGGCCAAAACGCTTAAGGAAGACCGCATCAAGGGACTGCGTTTGGGTGCCGATGATTACCTCGTAAAGCCTTTCAGCATAGAGGAATTGCTGCTCAAGATCGAAGTGTTTTTGCGCCGATCGAATAAGACCGCTACAGAACCATCGGTCTACCGTGTTGGTAAGTTCGACTTTGACAGCCGTAACTTTACCCTATCGGCTGCGACCGAAAAAATTACGCTTACCCAACGCGAATCAGACTTGCTTCGATTGTTCCTCGACCACAAAGACGCAGTACTCAAACGCGAGGAAATCCTGCTCAAACTTTGGGGGGATGACGATTATTTCAGGGGCCGAAGCCTCGATGTTTTCATCTCCAGGCTGCGCAAAATACTCGCCGATGAACCCGGCATTGCTATAGAAAACCTGCACGGCGTGGGGTTTCGGTTTGTAACCGGTCAATAGCCCACCATCGAATTCTAAACCAAAGCTACCGAATTCTAAACTTGCCGTTTCCTAGCAGAAAGTTGCGCTATATTTGTGATGCTAACCCACTGCAACATGCTTCAAAACAAGCCCTCATCGCTGCTGCTCGCGTTACTGTTATTGACAGCCACGTTTTCGTCTGCACAAAATGCCGCCATCGATAGCCTTAAAAGGGTTGTTAGTGCGGCCAAGATAGACACCGCCAAAGCCAACGCCTGTAATGCGCTCGCCAATGCGTTCAAGGAAATCAATCCCGATTCTACCAACC
>ENA-UOWO01000185-UOWO01000185.1-activated-sludge-metagenome-genome-assembly--contig:-NODE-185-length-90452-cov-14.335266_pt1 | contig 90452 bp, 53 predicted proteins | sample MGYA00238148_ERZ761564 | MGnify/ENA primary metagenome ERZ761564 (study PRJEB28885, sample SAMN05720194) | activated sludge metagenome | isolation source: Anaerobic digester | place: USA... | reverse complement strand
GGAAATATATTAGATTATTTAGTAGGAATAATAACTTATGCTGTAAGAGCTGTGCTTATTGGTTGGACAAATTTAGTTGAAAATTTAGTACATGATTCATTACTAGGATTAAGTGAAGATGTTAATGGTTCATATGTAAATTCATTAACAGGAAAAGCAAACAATTTGGATTCAAGAGTTTCTATAGAAGAAATCTTATTTAATAAAATTCCAATTTTAGATGTTAACTTTTTCGGAGTTGAACAAGCAGGTGGAAGCGAAATAGCAGAAGATAGTATTGTATATATGTTAAGAACAAATATAGCACAATGGTATTCTATTATTAGAACAATAAGTATTGTTTCATTATTATTATTATTAATATATATGGGTATAAGAATAGCTTTAACTACTATTGGAGATAAAAAAGCACAATATAAATCTGCGCTAGTTGGATGGTTAGTAGCATTTTTATCTGTACTAGCAATTCATTTGTTTATGTATGTAATTTTTGAAATTAATGAATATTTTGTTACTATATTTGAAAAAACAGCATTACAAATGAATGGTGGAGAATTTTCTTTGTATGAAACAATAAGAACAAAATCATACGCGCCAAAATTTACAGAAGGTTTTGGAAGTACTATTATTTATATGTTTTTAGTTTTTATGCTAATTAGATTTTCTGTAATGTATTTTAAAAGATATTTAACAGTTACAATACTTGGATTACTTGGACCTGTAATTGGTTTGAAATATGCTTTCGAAAGAGCAACAGGAAGAAAAACTAAAACTATAGCTAATTGGATGTTTGAATTTGCTATGAATGTTTTGCTTCAATCTGTTCATGCACTTTTATATGTATGCTTAATGCAAATAGCAATAAGTATGGCATTTGATTCATTGGCAGGTTTTGTAATTGCATTAATTATTTTAAATTTTATGCTTAATTCAGACAAAATATTTATGCAAATATTTAGTTTTGATAGAGCTAAATCAGTGGGTGATACAGTTCAATCTGAAAGCTTGTTAGAACAATTTGCTAAAATTACTTTTGGTGCAAAATTAACAGCAAAAGCATTATCAGGAGCAGGTAAAGGCGTTTATAAGGCTAGTACAGAAGCAATTAAATTTTCTGAAAAGGCTGGAGATATCTGGTATGAAAGAGAAGAAGGTGAAACAAAGAAACAAAATCAAAGATTTATTTATAAGAATGCAGGTAAAGTAGGTAGATTATTAAATTTTATAACAAGAGATAAGATTTCAACAATTGCAGCATTAAGTTTATTACAAGGTGAAAAATCTTCTAAGAAAATGGATAAAGCAGCTATAGCAGCACTTCAATTAAATATGAAGCTTAATCAAAAAACATATAAAAGAGTATTAAAAGCAGCTTCTACAAGTATTGGTGGCGCAGCAAAAATTGCCTTATCTATTCCTACTACTATAGTTGATCCAATGGCTGGTATTAGTACCGCAGTTGGTGCAGTTAGTGCAATAAAACAAGGTACAGATAAAACTGCAATTAATAATATGGAATTGCAAAAACAGTATGAAAGATTTGTGGATAGTGGAAATGATAATCAAATAGAATCTGCCTTAAAATATGCAAGAAGAAATAAAATAAAAAATACAGCTACTAAGTTAGCAACTGGCCCAGCGGTTATTGCAGGAACTTTAGCAAGTTTTGGTGCAGGTGGTGTAGGTAAAACTGCAGGATTTGATATTGACAAATACGAGGAATCAAGATTGAAAAATCATAGGCTTATAGAAACATTAAAAAAAGCAGATAAAACAGAAAAAGAAATTAATGAGATTTATAAAGAGATAGAACATGAAATACATAAGGTAAATTCAGGAATAACAGCTGATAAATTAAAAGATAAAGTTAATAAGGAATTTGGAAGCACAGCAAAAGAAGCAATGATAAAAAGAGTAAAAAGTTCTACAGTTAAAGGCGCAATTGATGAATATATGAGCGGGAATTCTTTAACACATTTATCTGAACTTGATGTAGATAATATTATGAATATTATTAAAAGAAGAGAATCAGAAGCAGGTAAAAAACTTGAATTTGATAGTGATGTATTAGATAATATAAGAACAGCATTAGAGGAAAAAATGGAGTCTAACAAGTCTAGAAGTAGAAAAAATGTTATTATTTCCTCTGATATGCAATCAGCATTTAAGAAAGGTTTAGCTCAAAAAGGAAGTATAAAATCTACAAAAGTTGATTCTACAAAAAATGATAAAGTTGAGGAATTAAAAGAAAAATTACAAGAGAGAATTAGAGAATACGAAAACATATATGAAGGTAGTGGAAAAAAAGTTGAAAAAGCCGATAAGATTATTAAAAAAATTACAGGCGAAGAAAAAAATAAGTAATAGGAGGAATAAAAATGACAAAAAAACAGAAAAAAATTATATATGCAATTTGTATAATAACATTAATTATAATTACTATTTTTGCTATTAATACCACTACTTATGCAGCAGAATGGGATCTTCAAATAGGTGAAGAGGAAAGCCCAGAAGGCGTGGATGCTATAGGTGATGGTGTAGCAGGAATTCTAGTTTATGGTGTTAAATTAGTAGTTTTAGTAATTTTAATTGTTATACAATTTATATTATCAGGAGTTATAACGACTGGTGGTGGACAAGGTTTAGGTGTAAATTTAACTCCAGCAGATATTATTTTTAATGAATTACCAATAACAACAATAAATTTCTTTAATACAAATAATTCTGGATTGAATTTTATCTCAAGCCTGCAAAATTCTGTAGCTTTGTGGTATGTAACAATTAGAAATATATCTGTAATTGTTTTATTAGGAATACTACTTTATGTAGGAATAAGAATGGCAATTTCTACAGTAGCATCAGAAGAAGCAAAATACAAAAAAATGTTTAAAGATTGGGCAGTTAGCTTAGTATTAGTTTATATATTACAATATATTATGATAATTATTATAGATATAAATAATGTATTAGTAAAAATTCTTAAAGATGCATTTTCATTTGGTAGTGGAAATGATGCTTTAGGAGAAGTTATGACATATTTATATGCAGAGGCATGGTCACCATCTTTTACACAAGGTGTAGGAACTACCATTTTATATGGAATTCTAATTATGATAACATTTCTATTTTTAATAATGTATTTAAAACGTGTTATTATTACAGCATTTTTAATTATTATTTCTCCTCTAATTACTATTACTTATTCAATAGATAAAATGGGAGATGGAAAATCTCAAGCATTAAATAACTGGTTAAAAGAATTTACATATAATATTTTAATACAACCATTTCATTGTATTATATATGGGGCTTTAGTATTAACATCTGTAACAGCAATGTCTACAGACAAGTCTGTAGCAACATTAATAATGTCAATTGTTGCAATGTTATTTATGTACAAAGCAGAAGATTTAGTTAAAAAGATATTTGGTGTTCAACCAAGTAGTTTAGGAAATGTTTTTGCTGGAGGAGCTTTTGCATTATCAGCAATGAATATGTTAAAAAGAAAAAATTCAGAACCAAAAAAATCACAAGGTAAAATGACTAATGACAAAACACCTAATTTAGCTGGAAAAGATTATCAAGATTCAGGTGTTTCTGGTGGAAATTCATTAGTTTCTCAAAATGCAGGTGCGGCAAGTGGAACAAATGGTGGTTATGGAAATGTTCAAGGTACAGGTTCTTCAGGCCAATTAGGTAGTGCACAATCAAATAATTCAATAACACCTCAGAAAATAACTAAATTAAAAAATTTTGGAAGAATTGTAGGAAATGCTGCTGAAGAATATGCAAAAGCTTCAGCAAAAGTTGGAGCAGCAGCTGCAGGAGCAATTTTAGGTGCTGGAACAGGAGATGGCAAGGGATTTATGGCAGGTGCGGCTCTTGGTGGAAGTGCAGCTAAAGGTGTTTCAAACATGATAAATAATACAAAATATAGAAAAGATACAAAAGAAGATGAAAAAGTTTTAGGTGCTGAATATATTGCTTGGTCACAAGAACAAGGATTAGATGATCCAGAACAATTAATAAATAGAACAGATGAAATTATGAATGCAGATTTAGAAAAAGGAAATTTAGATTCTGGTGATTTAAAATATAGAAAATATTTAGACAGCCTTGCTGAACAATATAGAGGTGGCGGAGATGATGAAAGTGTTTCAAAACAACATGTTTTAGATACTATTAGAAAAACGCAAATGGGTTATATTAATACATCAAGACATCAAAGTACAGGTGGATACGAAAAATTATCTCAAGCAACTAGAGAAGCAAATTCTTATAATAGTAATGAAAGACAAGAAGCTGAAAAAAGAGCGCAAGAAGCAAGAGAAGCAGCAAGAGCTGCAGCACAAGCATCTCAAACAGCACAATCAGGTCAATCAAATAATAATACAAATATGGATTCTATATAAAAATATATGTACTTAAATTAATGAAAAGAAGGTGAAAATATGGCAGATGATAATTTGGATTATATGCAGCAAGAACAGCAACAATCCACTGGTGTAAGTAGAACAGCTGATAGAGCAAAAGATGAAGCTGGAAAACAAACCAGAAATGCAATAAAGAAAGCAAAAGAAGCACAAAAAAAAGGAAAATATGCAAAAGGAATTGGAAAAGTTTTATATTATATATTAGCAGGTTTAATAATATTAATTATGTGTATAGGATTTATAGCATTTGCCATTAATATGCCTGGAGCAATTGTGGACAAAATAATTACTACTATAGATAAAGTATCAATAAGTATAAAACAATGGTGGACACAAGAAGATTTAAGTAATATAAATGAAGAAGAACTACAAGCAAAAAAACTTGAATTATTAAATTATTTAGAAGATATGGGTTATGATGTAGTAGGAATGGGTTTTGTTAGAAGTGTAAGAAAAGCAGAATCACAAGATGACCCTAAGAAACAAGTTATAACAAGCTTTATAGAAGAAATAATTAATGTAGATTTTAATACAACAGTACAACCAAGTTACTTATTTTCATATTACTTGGCAAATGAAAGAATATTTGTTAGTAAAAATGTAAACCCAATAAATGCAATATTAAAAACAACTGGAACATTGTCAAATTGGGGAGAAGGAATGTTAAATATCTATGGGGCAGTAAGCTTGGTAGATGGTGTTGATTTAGATAGAGAAAATTTAACACTAACATTTAAAAATATGAATGGATTTTTTAAAACTGATGTTTATCAATATAACATTGATGGCTGGGCAGGAAGATATGGAACTCCTTTAGAACTTCTACTTGCTCTACATACATCTACAATGATGCCAGATTTAGTATATGAATTCATATCAAATGAAAACTTACAAACAGTTGTAAATATTAATACTCAGGAAGTTAAATTAGAAGTTGGGTTAAAATTAGTAGGACCTAATGGGGAAGCAGATATAAATATAGGTACAATAAATGATGAACCAATGCCAATTGTTTTTAAAAGAAACAAAGATACTGGAGATTATGGGATAGAAAATAAAGATCAAATAATAAATGGACTTAAAGAAGGAATATATAGTGTTGCTTCAATAAAACATGCTTTTGATAATTTTGAAATTACTTTAACAGATTTTCAAAGTTCAATAGGAGAAACAGAAACAAATAGAAAAATAGCAGAATTAATTAATACTACAAGCCTACAGATATATAAAGATTCAAATGCTTCAGATTTAGTATTTGGTAGATATATAGGTACTCCAGATGATATTGATTATGCTTATAATAATAACACAAGATTATACAATAATTCTATTAGTGTTGATTATTGGGATGGTGATAATATAATTTATACATATCATTATGAGTCTGGAGAAACAAGATCTCAACAAACAGTAGCATATAGATTAAGAGCATTACCAGCATTTGAAAATGCATTAAAAAATGATGAGATTATTTTGCAAGAAGAAGCTACTTCATCAGATTACCCAAGATTTTCTGAAAGCTGGAAAACTCGATTAAAAACAGAGTATTATACTATTTTTAATGGAATAGATATTTATTTTGAAAATTTAATTTTAGGAGAAACAGTTAGTCAAGAACAATTAAATTATGGAAATGGAAGTTACTATGTTGATAGTTTTAACTTATGGGTAGATGGATTAGAAGCACCATTAGAGTTTATAGAATATATTCAACAAAATGATTTAGAAGGTGCAAGCCAGTATGAAAAAGAAGGAAAATACAATAACTATAAAGAAGAATGGGCAGAAGAACAGGTATCTGGATTAAATAATTTTTTACAAGAGATTAGAGAAGATTTAGAAGTTCAAAAAAGTGTAGCTGCATCAGCAAAAAAATTAAAGGAAATATTAGCAAATGAGATAGGTCTGACTTCAACACAATTAGATATGATTTATGATGATTTTTTGGTAAAAAATCCAGAAATAAAAACATTTGTACCACATATTCAAAGTGTTATAAAACATTGGTATAAAGATTTGGTTTTTAATTATAAATACACAAAAAAGGGTACAGTTTTTGAAACACCATACCCGGGTGAAAATGTTCCTGAGTTTGCATTATTTTATCAATTTAAAACACTAGACGAAAATTATCCTGTTCAGGATGGAGAACCTTATGTTATTAAAGGTGATGTTGTAACACAAAAAGGTGTAAAATCTGATATAACAGATGTACCAGTTGACCCTCAAACACAAAACCTATTAAATGATTATACATTAGGACAAGGATATAAAACATCTAGAAAATTATTTACGCAAGGATATTATTATCAATATGATGGATCTAAAGAAACAGCTGATGAAATAGCAAATGCAAAATTGATAGAAGCATATAATGAAGGTGAACATATAAAGGTATATACAAAAAATGGAAGAATTACTGGAGTTGTGAGAGACGATACAGGAAGTGCACCAAGTTCAAATCCGATTATTACTACATATAAGAAAAATGGAAATGTTTTACAAAGTGCAAGTGGTGCAGATACTATTTTGAAGGCTTTTGTTATAAGAGCACCAAAAAAATATGTATCACCAGTTGATGGAACTTTTGAACAAACTAAAGAATCTGTAAAAAGTATAAATAATGCATTAAAATCTGTTGGTTCAGATATAAGAAGAAAAAAAGTTAATATTATTAATAATACAGCTTCTTTAAATGCATTATCAATATTAGAAGGAATGCATTCACTAGATGCAGATTACATATATAGAGAATTTAAAGAATTTTTAATTGATTTGGGTTATTATTCTAGAGCAGAAATTGAACAAGTAGAAACTAGTTTACTAGATTGGTTTATACCAGCATTTACACCAGATGAGTGGCCACCAGTAAAAGATGATGAAAATATGTTAGAATACGGAACAATATTATTATCAAGTTCAAATATAAAAGATAAAAAAACAATATTAATAGAAAAAATGTCTAGTTTAGATAATTTTATATTTTTATCAGATACTGATGGAATATATGATATGGGTACATTACAAGGTGCAGGAAGTAATATTTCATATTCTAATACTGGTTTAGATGCAGATTCAATTGTTACAAGAATTATAAATGCAAAACCTAGTGCAATTTGCCTATATTTAAATTCGAATTCAAAAGATGATACAAATGCAATAAATAATACAAAAAAATTATTACAAGATATTAGGAACAAGTTAAAAGAGCAAAATTATGAGTCACCTGATGTTGCAATTTATGTTTTACAAATTTTGCCACTTGAACAACCAAATATTCTAGAAGAAGCTTCTAAGGAAATTGTTGCTCAAAATAAGAGAATAAATGATTATAATACTAATTTGTTTAATGTATGTTTGAATTTAGATAATGTTAAATTTATTGATGCAACTGGAGGAGGAGTTACAGAGACTGGTTGGTTAGACCCTAGATTCTCAGCTCAAAAATTATCTACAAATATTATAACAAAAATTGTTAAGAAAAATGTTTCTAATGGTGGTTTTATAGAAGGTTTAGATGTTATAACACCAGGAGCTGGATATGTTACAGCAGTAGAAGAAAATCAAATTACTATAGAATTTTCTGTTGAACAAGATCCGCGTTTAAGACCTTTAGATGGCTTTACATTAATTATAAGTGGAATAACTGTTGATGGCGAATTACGTAATAATTTTACATCTGGATCTACACCAGATATAAATGGTATTAGTAAATATGCAATTGAAAAAGGCACTATTATTGGGGTAACAACTACACAAAATATAAAATTAATATTGAGAGATAAAAATAAGGCAATTATTGGAAATATAGAAGATTATATTGGATTACCAAAAAGTAGTAAATCTATTTCAGATTGGGAATTGTTATATTTCCTTCCATTTGAATCTGGAACACTAGATACACCAGGAAGTGGAACTGAATCTGTTGCAATGCTTTCAGGAACAGAGGTGGCAGTTGGAATTATACAATGGACAACTACAAGTGGCGGTATGAATAATGTTGCAAATATATGTAGAAAATTAGCAGAAAAAGATCCTATTTTATGTGGTGGTTTAGAAACTTTTGCAAGTTGGCAATCGTCAACAATTATTGCGGATATTGGAAGTGGTGAAAATAGTGAAATCAGAAAAGCATTTAGAGAAATAAATGCCAGGGATAATGAGACATTTCTGAAATTACAGGTTGAATGTATGTTAGAAGATTATGGGCAGCCTCCAGCAGGATATGAATGGATAACTGAGAGACGAGGAGCAGTATATGGAACTTATATTTCTGCAAAGATTTGGGCAGGAAACTATTCTGGAATAGAAAATGTTATATATCCTACTATGTCTGATGAGCAATTAGTAAAAGCTATTATCAATAGAGCTAGAGCTTCAAAAGCTGAAAATACTTCAGGTAATGAATTTAATGAAGGATGGAATAATAGAGTTATAAGACAAACAGATATTGCAACAAGGATAATTAATGGAGAATTTACAGAAGATGAACTTGAGGAATTAATTAGAGCAGGATATTAACAATAAAAGGAGATGTTATGAAAAAAAATTCTATTTTTAAATTATTTTGTATATTAATAATTTTAACTATATCTTTAGTTTTTTTACTTAACTATAAATATACATTAAAAAAAATTGAGGATAAACCTCTTGAAGTAGTTGAAAATGGAACTGTTTTAACAGAAAATTCATATTATTTCTTTGAAAAATATGGAAAAGGTATTATAAATAGTAAAGAATATAATGACACAATATCTAAATTTTATAAAATATCTTTTCCAAAATATTATAAAGATTTGTTAAACCAAAGTGAAAATCAGACATCTGAATATTACGAAAAAAACAAGGAAAATATTTATAATGATTTAACAATAAATAATAAAAAAGATTTTCTAGATTTAATAAAATTTATGAGAAATATAAAAGGAAATGAACTTATACTCAGATCTATAAAAATAGATCAAAATAATATAATATCACGAACAGATTATACCATGGCGAAAATAGATGTTTTATATGAAAATAATAAAGAAATTTCAATGATAATAAAAGTATTCAAAAAAGATCAAGGTACAGAAAAAAATATAATATTTTTACTAAATAAATAATTTGAAATCAAAATTATGAAAGAGGTGACTAGATTGAAAAAAAATTACAAGACTAAAAATAGTGTATATAAAACAAGAAAAAAAACTGATGATAAAAAAGTAATTAAATTATTTTTAACAATCGGTATTCTTGTTTTATTATGTGTTAATTTATATCTAGTTATCCAAAAAATATTATTACCAAAATCAAAAGAACAGAAACAAATTAGTAAAACTCAAAACGTTAATAATAATGATAATAATATTGAAAATTTTGAAAAAATTAGTTCAGAACAAAATCAATTAGAACTACTAAAAAAAGGAACTGAACGTGATAGAATAGAATATTATTGTGGACAATTTTTTAGGTATATAGAAAATAAAAATTATGAAAAAGCATATCAAATTCTATATCCAGATTTCAGACAGAAATATTTCCCTACTATTGAAGAGTTTAAAAAATATGTTATAAAAGTTTATCCAAAAATTTTAGCAATAAATTATGATGATTTTGACAGACAAGGTAATATATATGTAACAACAGTGTTGATTGATGATGGTCTAGCTAAAGATAATTCTAAACAATTTAGTCAAAGAATAGTGGTTCAAGAAAATGATTATAATAATTTTGTTTTATCTTTTCAAGTTATATAAAACTATTTATAAATAATTTATGCAAATAAAGAAATATTTATAAAAAAATTATACAAAATTATATATAAAACTAATTATAAACGATTTGTATAAATTAAATAATATAAAACTAATTATAAACGATTTGTATAAATTAAATAATATAAAACTATTTTTAAATATTTTTATAAATTAATATTGGAAATTTAAAAATTAAAATAATAAAGGAGGAGAATATGAATTATAGAGCTAAAATACAATTAAAGATTAGAGATTTTTATCAAAAATACAAATTAATTATATTTATTGTTTTAATTATTTGGACATGTATTTTTGTTATAAATAGATTTTTAGGAAATCAAAATAATAATCTTTTAACTCCTAAAACAACATATGATCCTCATGTTTCTGTAATGAACACAAATAAGGAAGTACCTGAAAAATTGCAACAACCCATACAAACAATAATTGATACATATTTTAATCATTGTAATAATGGTGAGTTTCAAAAAGCATATGATTTAATTAGTGAAGAATGTAAATCTAATTATTTTACTTCATATAAATTATTTGAAAATTATGCAAAAGAGATTTTTGGTAATACAAAAAAAATTTATAATATCCAGTCCTATTCAAATTTAGATAATACTTATATTTATAAGATTAAAATCTTGGAAGATATTTTAGCAAATGGAACAACAACAGGGTATGGTTATTATGAGGAAAAAATAACAATTAAGGGTGATGATTCAAATAATCTTAAAATAAATATCGGAAATTTTGTTTCTAAAGAAAATATAAATATTTTTGCAGAAGATGAATATTTAAAAATAGAAGTTCTAGGGAAAACAGTAAAATATGATTCTGAAATTTATAATGTAAAATTTACAAATAAATCTGAATATCCAATTGTACTTGCAAATAATAAAGAAGAGTTTGAAATTGGAATTTATATTGGAGATCAAACCAGAGCAATTAATTTACCTATTGGAAATATTACATTATCTCCAAACTCTACGCAAATAAGGAATTTGGAATTTACAAAATTTGTGGATGATGGAAAAAAATCAGATGTTTTGATTTTTAATGCAATACGTGTATTACAATCTTATTCTGGTGAATCAAGTAAATACGAACAAGAAATTAATAATGCAATTAAATTATACAGTCTTACTTTAAATATGTAAAAGTATTAAATATTTTAGATACACAAGCTTATTTATTATATTTATTTAAAAATATACAAGAAAATTGGTTTAATGTTAATATTTGGGGTGGCAATTCAGAAATGAATTGTCATCTCTTTATTTTAGATAACTTTCTTTTCCTTTATTTTCCCTAGTAAATATTACAAAATTCGACAAAATATTACATATAATTTAATATAAATGTAATCAAAATATAAAAAATCAATAATTAATTATATCCGTAGGAATATCTTAGTTTCATATATAAAACTAGGTTGTCTTTTAATATATATAAGAATAAAATGTTAGTAATATTAAAATATTAGGAAAGGCATTTGAAATATGAAATTAAACAGTTCTGAAAAAAAAATCAATTTAATAATATTTTTTATAAGTATAATTGTTATAGTAATATTAGCTATAACTTTATTTAAGTTATATGGAAAAAATATATACAAAAAAAATATAGAAAATATACAAATAAAAACTTCAGAACAAAAAGAAGACCTGCCTTCAAATATGATTGTATGTGAGAGTATTGTTCAAGGAATAAAAGATAATAATTTGCCAAATGGAGATTATATTCTTAGAGTACCTGGAAAAGTAAATGGTATTGATGAAGTTAAAGATTACAACATCGAACTTGTAAATTATTATGATGATGTTGTATATTCATTAGCAAATGGAGAAACTTCTAAAATAATTGAATTAGGTGATTCAACAACTACATATAAAATGTTGGTAGTAAAATATCATAAAAATCTAACTGTTAATCCTGGTGTAATTCTTGCAGCAAGAACTGTATCTGGATTAACATATAAAAAAGGTATGTATATGTGTGTTTTAGGAACAACTATAAATAATGGAACTATTACTATGACAAGAAGAGGAACATATAATAATTCTGGAGAAAATGTTTATTTATGGAAAAATATAGATGAAACATTTGAATTCATTCCAAAAGTTGGTGCTGTAGGTTTAAGCCAATTTAACACAACCACTAGTGCATCAGGTACAAAAGGTAATTCTGGAACAGGAAGACAAACAGGAAGTGGTGGTAGAGGAGGATATATTGTAAATAATGGAAATACTGGTGTAATTGCTGCAACTGGTTCTGGAACATCATATTCTGGTGGACCTGGAACAGGTGGAGTAACATTTGTGGGACCAGCTAAAACCACTACACAGTCTGTTACAGGTTATACTAAAGGTGGTGATGGAAGTAAGCATCCACCAGATAGCGGGTATGTTTTTGCTGCAGGTGGTGCAGGGTTACCACAGGGAACAACTTATTTTAGTAGTAAAAGTACTGCTAATAATATGACAGGAATAACAGCTGTTTCAGATGGAAATGGAACAGGGGGATTGCTTGTTTTATATTCTGATAATATTGAAGGAAATGGAATTATTTCTTCAAATGGGACAAAAGCTCCTGTATATTCATCATCTAAAGCAGCATTGCCAGCTGCTGCTGGCGGAAGTTCAGGTGGTGGAAGTGTAAATATCTTTACAAAATCAAATAAATTTAATGGAACAATTACCGCAACAGGAGGAGATTGGGTTACAATGCCAAACTTTTTTACTTCTACTTCAAATACTGTTGTAGGAGGAGGTTCTGGTGGAAATGGAACTTTTAATATAACTACTTTTTCATTAAGTTATCCAGAAAAAGAGATGTCTTTAAAGAAAAACCAAGATTATTTAATAGATGATTCTAAACTAAAAATAATAGATAATACGGGTTCTAAAAGTTTAAGTGTACAAGCAAGGGAATCAATTACATATTTGTCAGAAAATCCAGAAGTTGCATTAGTGGATTCTAATGGAAAGATAACAGGTATTAAAGAGGGTAAAACAAAAATAAAAATAATTAACAATTTAGATGGATTAGAAACATCAATATATATTACGGTTATAAATAAATTTAAGTCACAAATAAGTGTTGGTTCAAATTTCACACTTGTACTTAGAGAAGATGGTAAAATTACTGGATTCGGAAAAAATGATTTAGGTCAATTGGGAAATGGCTCAAACACAGACACTATTAATCCTATTGATGTATGCAAGGACAATTCTGTAACTACATTAGATAATATAATTCAGGTAGAAACTGGAAATAGTCATTCAGTTGCCTTGTCTAAGGATGGATATGTTTATTCATGGGGAAAAAATGACTATGGGCAATTAGGAAATACATCTGAACAGACTAAAAATGTAGCAAAAAGAATTGATATATTAAGTGGTATTGTCAAAATAGATGCATATAAAAATATTTCTTCTGCTATTAATTCAGATGGAGAAATATATATATGGGGAGAAGGATATTCTGCATTTCCTATAAAACTTTTATCAAGTAAAAAATTTGTATATATATCTGGTGATATATGTTTAAGTGATGAAGGTAAAATATATAAAATAGATAATTTAATATCTCCTGTTGTTGAATTAATGGGCATTTCTAAAATCAGTGCAGGTTCAGATCATTATTTGGCTTTATCTGATAGTGGAAATGTATATTCATGGGGATTGAATAATATTAATGGTGAGTTAGGAAAAACTGCAACAACAGTTACAACAGTTATTTTACAAGATGTTTTAGAAATTTCTGCAGGAAATGATATTAGTATTGCATTAAAATCTAATAATGATTTATATGTTTGTGGGAATAATTCAGATGGCGGAATTGGATTGCAATCAACACCTAATGCAACAAGTATGACAAAAGTAAATATTACAAATAAAATATATAATATTTCTGGAACACAAAGTTCATCTTCTTTAATATCAGATATTACAGGAAAAGTACTAGCAACAGGAATTAATACTAATGGTGAATTAGGTTTAAATAATGGTTATCAAAAAGTAACAAGTTACACAGAAGTTGGAAATAATTCTATTATTTCAAATTCTGAGAATGTTTTTTTAGATTTAGGTGAACAAAAAACATTAGAATTTAAAATGGAAAATATGTTTAATATTAAATCAGGTTCTAGTGACTATAATCAAAATAATTTTAATGTTACAATTTCAGATCCATCTATAGCATCTTTAAATGGAAAAACTATTAAAGGAGAGGTTTATGGACAAACTAATGTAACAGTTACACATACCATTACTGGTGTTACAAAACAAATTCCAGTTGTTGTAGTAATTAAAATGGAAAGTATAGTAAAAGGTATAAAAGATACCAATCTTCCAAATGGAAATTATAATGTTCATGTAAATGGTCAAACTTATAAAATAGAATTAATAAATTATTATGATGATGTTGTTTATTCTTTAGCAGGTGGAGAAACATCTAAAACTATTGAATTAGGAGATAGTACAACAGAACATAAAATGTTAATTGTTAAATTTCATAAAAATCTTACAGTTAATTCAGGTGTTACATTAACATCAAAAACAGTATCAGGTTTATCGTACAAAAAAGGTATGTATATATGTGTTTTAGGTACAACTATTAATAATGGTTCAATAAGTATGACAAAAAGAGGAACATATAATGTTGCTGGAGAAGATGTATATTTATGGAAAAATATAGATGGTTCATATGAATATGTTCCTAATATTGGTGCAGTTGGTTTAAATCAATTATCTACAACTACTAGTTCAGCAGGAACAAAAGGTAATTCCGGAATATTAAGACAAACTGGAAGTGGTGGTAGAGGAGGATACATTGTAAATAATGGAAATACTGGTATAATTGTACCAACAGGTTCTGGAACTTCTTATTCAGGTGGTTCAGGAACAGGTGGAGTTACATTTGTTGGAACAGCTAAAACCAGTACTCAGGCTTCTTCGAGCTATGCTAAAGGTGGAGATGGGTCTAGAGATATTCCAAATAGCGGATTTGTTTTTGTTGCTGGTGGAGCAGGACCAATCCAAGGGTCAACATATTTTACAAGTATTAGTTCTGAAAATATGACAGGCATAAATCTTGTTTCAGATGGAAATGGAACTGGAGGGTTACTGGTTTTATATTCAAATACTGTTGAAGGTAGTGGAAGTATAAATTCAAATGGTACAAAAGCACCTGTTTATTCATCATACAAAAATTATTTGCCAGCAGCAGCAGGTGGAAGTTCAGGTGGAGGAAGTATAAATATTTTTACTAATTCTAATAAATATAAAGGAACAATTAGTGCAACTGGTGGAGATTGGGTAACAATGCCAAACTTTTTCTCTAGTGCCTCAGATTCTGTAGTAACAGGAGGAGCAGGAGGAGATGGAAGTGTTACTATTACTACAACAGCACTTAACTATCCTGTAAAAGAAATTCAATTAAAAGAAACCGAAAATTATCAAATAGAAAAATCTAAAATACAATTAGTAGATAGAACTATGGAAAGAGAATTGGAAGAATCTGTTTTGAATTCTATTACATTTCAGTCATTAAATACAGATATTGCTGTAGTTGATTCACAAGGTAAAATTACAGGATTAAATGAAGGAAAAACAAAAATTAAAATTATTAATCCAATAGATAATCTTGAGACAAGTATATATATAGTTGTAACAAATAAAATAAAATCTCAATTATCTGTTGGTAAGAATTTTACATTAGGGTTAAAAGAAAATGGTAAAATAATTGGTTTTGGAAAAAATGATTTAGGTCAACTTGGAAATGGAAATAATATTAATACAGTTGTTCCTACAGAAGTTTATATAAATGAAAACACAAAATTAGAAAATATTGTTGAGATAGGAACAGGATATAATCATAGTGTGGCTTTATCTGCTGATGGTTTTGTATATACTTGGGGTAGCAATGAATATGGACAATTAGGAAGTTCAGTTTCTAATAGTAGAAATTATGCACAAATCGTTCAGGGTCTTAAAGATATTGTCAAAATAGATGGATATAAAAATTTTTCAACTGCATTAGATAAAGAAGGAAAAGTTTATATTTGGGGACAAGGTTATTCAATATATCCAATTAAATTAATTACAAATAAAAAAATGGTAGATATTTCTGGTGATATCTGTTTGAGCCAAGAAGGAAAGGTTTTTAGTTTATTTAATTTAGAAAATCCAATAGTTGAATTGGTAGGAATTTCTGAAATTAGTGCAGGTTCAGATCACTATCTTGCATTATCAGATAAAGGCAGTGTTTATTCATGGGGGGTCAATAATACTAATGGTGAATTAGGTAAGTCTAGTAATTATATTACAACTTCTATATTAGATAATGTAATTGACATAGCAGCAGGTGTTGATACAAGTATGGCAATAACTTCTAATAATGAATTATATGTATGTGGTAATAATTTAGATGGAACAATTGGTTTACAAGCTTTGAGTAAAGCTACTGTGATGACAAAAATTAATGGTTTAGATTATATAGAAAATATTTCTGAAAGTGAAGGAAATAATTCTGTTATTTCTACTATCGAAGGAATTGTTTTTGCAACAGGTTTAAATAATTATGGAGAACTTGGATTACCTGATATTAGTAAGGTTACCAGTTTTACAGAAATTGGAGAAAATGGTATTTCATCAAATTTAGGAAATGGATTTTTAGACATTGGAGAAGAAATAACTCTTGAATTTGGAATGGAAAATATGTGTAATGTGAAATCTGATAGTACAGAATTCGATCAATCAAATTTTATTTATAGTATTGAAGACGAATCAAAAATACAAGTTGAAGGAAATAAGATAAAAGGTTTGAATTATGGAAAAACTAAATTAAATGTTACACATATTCCTACCGGAATTTCAAAACAAATTGATATAACTGTTATTATTAAATTAGACAGTATTGTTAATGGAATTAAGGAAAAAAACTTACCAAATGGAAATTATGATATATATGTAAATAATCAAATATATTCAATAGAATTAATTAATTATTATGATGATATGGAATATAGTTTGACTCAGGGAGAAACATCAAAAACGATAGAATTGGGAGATACAACAACAGAAAATAAAATGCTTATTGTTAAGTATCATAAAAACTTAATTATTAATCAAGGAATAACTATTACAGCAAAAAAAGTTTCAAATATAGTTTATAAAAAAGGTATGTATATATGTGTTTTAGGTGAAGTTGAAAATAATGGAAATATAAGTATGTCTTCAAGAGGTACATATAATGTACAAGGTGAAGATGTGTATTTATGGAAAAATATTGATGGTACATATGAGTATGTTTCAAAAAACGGAGCAACTGGTTTGAATCAAATATCTACATCTGCTACTTCTTCTGGAATTAAAGGTAATTCTGGTACAGGAAGACAAACAGGTAGTGGAGGAAGAGGAGCATATGTAATAAAAAATGGTAATATAGGTGTTTTAGCTCAAACAGGCTCTGGAACATCTTATTCAGGAGGTTCAGGAACAGGAGGAGTTGTATATAAGGGAACAGCAAAAACAACTTCTCAACCTTTAAGTGGAATTGCTTTTGGTGGAAATGGATCAGTATATGAAACAGGAATAGACTCTAATTTTGCTGGTTCTGGAGCAGGTCCATTAGAGGGAATATCTTATCTTAAAGGGAAAACATCATCGTATGCTTTACCAAATTTAGAAACTTCAGGGAATGGAACAGGTGGACTTCTTATTTTATATGGAAATTCGATTAGTGGAAAAGGAAGCATTTCTTCAAATGGTAATAAAGCGCCAGTATATTCAGGATTAAAAGGAAAAGTAGGAGCTTCAACAGCAGGAGGAAGTTCAGGTGGTGGAAGTATAAATATTTTTACTAATAATAATAGATTTAGTGGAAATCTAGTTGCAAATGGGGGAGAATCTACTTCTATGCCTAATCTTAAATTTAATGGTATTGCAAGTACAATTCCTGGAGGTGCAGGTGGAGATGGAAGTATTACTATAAATATTTTAGGTTCATTATTAACTTATTCAGATAAAACTATAAATTTGAAAACGGGGGATAGTTACTATATTGATAATAATAAATTATCAATAGTAAAATTAAATGAAATTCAAACAGAAGATTTAACAATAGGAAATATGGTATATGAAATTGAAAATCTTGATATAGCTGAAATAGTAAATGGGTATATAATTGCAAAAAAATCTGGAAATACAAGATTGAAAATAACTGACACAGATAATAATCTTGTTACATATGTTTTTATAAAAATAAATAAAGGAACAGATTCAAAATCTTCTATAGGATATGTTCATACAACTGTATTAAAGGAAAATGGAACAGTATGGAGCTTTGGATATAATTCTTTAGGACAATTAGGAGATGGAACTTTAATTGGGAAGAATTACCCAGTTCAGGTAATAAAAGAAGATAATTCTATATTAGAAAATGTAGTAGATATCTGTAGTGACTTTAATTCAAACATTGCAGTTGATGACTCAGGTAAAGTATATACATGGGGAAATATAACATTAGGAACCAAGAATTCTATTCAACAATATGCTACAATTATTGAGGATTCTGTATTTTACAATGAACCTAATCAGGAATTGGAAATGCTTAAAATAATTAAAGTTTCAATTTATAAAAATAATTATATAGTTTTAAATAAAAAAGGTGATGTATATATTTTTGGTGAAAACTATAATAAACCAGAAAAAATAAATACAATATCTGAAATTATTGATATATCTGCAAACAAAATGTTATCAAAGGATGGACATATATATGATATATTTAATCCGGAAATTAAAAATGAATATTTAAATAATATTGCGAAAATATCTACTGGAAATGAACATTATATAGTATTAACATCAGATGGAAAATTATATTGTGCTGGAAAGGGAGCAAAAGGTCAACTTGGCAGTGGAAATTATAATGATACTAATATGCCTGTTCCTGTAATAGATATAAATGGCAATTATTTAGAAAATATTATTGATATATCTGCTGGAATAGATTGTTCAATGGCTGTTGATTCTAATGGAAAAGTATATGTTTGGGGAGACAATAATTATAGCAAATTAGGTATTACACAAACTAATACTAACAGAGCAATTCAAATAAACAATGTTCAGGATAAAAAGGATTTACAATTGACTATTCCTAGATTTGAAAAAATAGCAGCAGGATTAAATAATAGTTTAATAGTTGATGAATATGGTTATGTTTATTCTGTTGGAAATGGGATAATGGGTCAATTAGGAACAGAAGATTATAATACAAGAAAAATTTATACGAAAATAGGTAATACAGAAATAAAAAGTATTCCGGAAAATATATTTGTAAAAAAAGATGAATATAAAAATATAGCTATAGCATTATTAAATTCATTTAATTTAAAAACTGATATTATTAATTCAGATGATTTAATAATAAATAATAATAATAAAAATATAGCTGAAATAGAAAAAATAGAGAATGCTGATAATTCTGAGGTTCTAGATGAAAATAAAATTAATTATAATTATACTGTTACAGGGAAAAAAATTGGAAGAACTGTAATAACAGTTTCAGATCAATCAAAAGAGAATAAAAAAAATGTATATGTTGATATTTCTGGAAGTTATAATGCTGAAGCTTCTGCAAATGTAGAAAATGGTGATGGTTTTACTATTGCATTAAAAGAAGATGGAACAGTTTGGTCTTTTGGAAAAAATGATATTGGACAATTAGGAAATGGAAATACAAATAATATTAATATACCAAATAAAATAGAATTACCAGAAATTGCTAAAACTATATCTGTAGGGAAAAATCATTCTTTAGTACAAGGAAAATCTGGGAAAGTTTATTCTTGGGGACTAAATTCTAATGGACAGCTAGGATTGGGAAATACAACAAACAAAAAAATACCAACAGAAATACCAGGACTTACAAATATTGTAAAAGTTAAGTCTGTAGGTAATACATCTTTTGCAATAAATTCAACAGGTAAAATTTATGCATGGGGAGAGGGTTACACAAGATCTCCGGCACTTATTTCTATAAATGCAAATGTTATAGATTTAGGAAAAACATATTATTTAGCAGATGATGGAAAAGTAAGAACAATAAAAAATAATACAGAAATACAATTATGTTTAAGACAAAATCCTAACCCAGAAATATTAGAAATAGAAAACGAAAAAATTGTGCAAATATCAGAAGGAACAGACCATTTGCTATTATTAAGTGAGTCTGGAAAAGTCTATAGTTATGGAATAAATGTTTATGGTCAACTTGGTGATGGTAGTTTAGTTGGAAAAACAGAAAATATTTCTACAGCAGTAAAAACAGGAATGTCGACATTATTGGAAAATATAGTTGATATTTCTGCAGGAGAAAATTATTCTATGGCATTATCAAGTGATGGAAATATTTATACATGGGGAATAAATGGTAATTTACAATTAGGACATGAAGGAATTCAGGAAAATGCATTTGCAATTGTTCAACCAAATATAAATGATGTAATAGCTGTAAGAGCAGGTGTAAAACATTCTAGTGTAATAACAAATCCAGGAAATGTATATACATTTGGTAATGGGGAAAATGGAGAATTAGGAAATGGTTCAAATGATAATTATGCAATACCACAATTAGTTGGAAAAAATATTATTGAAACAAATAAAAATAGTATTGTTTTAGAGGTGGGAGAAACATTTGATATTAATGGAACAATAAATTATTTTAATTTATATGAAGAAAAAGTTGCAAATATAGAATATGAGTCAAAAGATTCTGGAAGAATACTGGCAAATCCTACAACTGGAGAAATTCTAGGTTTAAAAGAAGGAAGAACAACTGTAATTGCAAAAGAAGTTGGAACAGAAAAAATAGGTGTAATACAGGTTAGAATATTAGAAACAGGTTCAAAACCTGAAGGAACATTAATTAATATTGAGCCAAAAATAGTAACAGGTGGAAAACATACATTATCATTAAAAGTTGATGGAACAGTTTGGGCATATGGACAAAATGTATATGGTCAATTAGGAATAGGAACACAAGAAACAACTGATAATCCAATAAAAGTAAATTTTGAAACAGGTGTAAAAATTGTGGATATTGCTTGTGGAGAAGAACATAGTATGGCTTTAGATTCTACAGGAAATGTATATGTTTGGGGAAGAAATAATTATTATCAATTAGGAAATTCTACAGATATATTTGTAAGTTCGCCAAAGAAAATAGAAAGTATAGCAAATGCAACAAAAATAGCAGCTGGAAACAGTAACAGTTTTGTTATAACACAAGACAAAAATGCTTATTCTTGGGGATTAAATGCAAATGGTGAATGTGGAATTGGAAGTTATACAAATAAAATAACAATCACTAAAACAAAATATTTATCTGATGTAATAGATATTAAACCAGGAAAAAATCATACAATAGCACTTAAATCTACAGGAGAAGTATATGCAACAGGTTCTAATTTATATGGGGAATTGGGATTTGGAGAACAAGAAACAAGAAAAATAAATACATTTAGAAAAATTAATTTGCTAAGCAAAGTAGTAGAAATTGGAACAGGTGATTCACATTCATTAGCATTAAACAAAGATGGTAAATTATTTACATGGGGCTCAAATATATATGGAAATCTTGGAAATAGCCAGTCTCAAACACAAAGCAATATTCCTGTAGAAATACAAGGAATTCAAAATATTAGATATGTAACAGGAGGAAAAGGATATTCTTTATTAATAGATTCTGCAAATAATGTATATGTTTCAGGTTTAAATAATTTAGGCCAACTTGGTGATGGAACAAAAACTGATAAAACAACATTTGTAAAATTAAGTACAATAAATAATGTAATAAATGTTTCAGGTGGAAGTGGATATACAAACTTTGTAAAAAAAGATGGAACAGTTTGGGCATCTGGAGATTATAATCAAGGTGATGAATCATTAATAAGTAAAACAAAAGGAATAATACCAAAAAGGGTTGGAAATAGTGAATCAGGATTTGAAAATAATGAAATTACAATAAAAGTAAATGAAACAAAAGATATAAAAAATCAATTTATACATGAATTTAATTTAATAAATGTAGAAACAGAAGTGGAAAATATATTAGAATACAATTCTTTAAACACAATGATTGCAACTATTACAGGAACAAAAATGATTCGTGGAGAAAAAATAGGGAAAACATGGGTTAGAATTAATAATATACAAGAAAATAAAGTATATATCATAAAGGTAAATGTAGTAGATGAAAATTACAGTGTTGCACCACAAGTGCAATCTGGAGAAAATTTTGCAGCTGTATTAAAAGCGGATGGTACAATTTGGTCATATGGATATAACTCAAATGGAGAATTGGGTGATGGTACAAATATAACAAGAGATATTCCAAATAGAACAAATATATTGGTTACATACAAAAAAGTATCAGCTGGTAAAAACTTTTTTATTGCATTAAGAAATGATAATACGGTTTGGTCTGTTGGAGATAATGCTTTTGGACAATTAGGGCAAGGAAATACAATTTCTAAAAATAAACTAGTACAAGTTTTAGGTATAAAAAATATTTTTAAAATTTCTGCAGGAAAATCTCATGTAGTAGCTGTAGATAAAAAAGGAATAATTTATGGTTGGGGTAAAAATTCAAATGGTGAATTAGGTGAAAATAATGTAGGTAGAAATACAAGTTCTCCAGTTATTATAGGTACTATAAATGAAAGAATATTAGATGTTGCAGCAGGAGAAAATCAATCTATTATATTAACAGCAGATGGTAAAATATTTGGTTATGGTGAAATTTTAAATGGATATTTAGATATTATATCTGATGTTCAACAAGTTCAGGTAGGCCAAGGCTATTTATTGATATTAACAAAACAAGGAAGTATTTATAAATATGAAAATGGGATTTTGGATTTAGTTTCAGAAAATAATGCAATAGAAATATCAGCTGTAGAAAATACTAATATGTATCAATCTATTGATGAAAAAGTATATGTTTGGGGTAATAATAATTTTGGACAATTAGGATTAAATAGCATAATTAACCAATTAACACCTGTTCAGCCACAGGAATATTCAAATAACACATTTGCGGTAGGTAGTGGATATAATAATTCTTATATTATAGAAAATACGGGAAATGTTTATGGCTCTGGAAAAAATGAATATGGTGCTTTAGGAAATTCAACAAGAAACGATAGTTTAATACATACCTTAATTGGAAATAAAAAATACGAAGTTCTTCCAAAATCTAAAATTATGACAGTAAATGATACTGAAATACTAGAAGTAAAAGTAGATATGTTTAATGTATTTAATAAAAATTCTAAAGAATTAATAGATTTTGATTGGGTAAGTTCTAATGAGGAAGCTGTTACAGTTGTTGATGGGGGTTTAACTGCACATTCGGACGGTGATGCAACTATATCAGTTACAGATAAGGTGACAGGTGAAAACCAAACAATTGAAAGATATGTTGTTCCAATAGAAAAACAAAGAATTAAAACAGTAACAGTAAATGATATTAGTCTAAATGTTTCTGGACAAATGGAGTATAGTGGTAAGGTTGTAACAGATGAAAATAGTTCTTTACTAAAAATTACTACAAATAATGCAACAGATGAAATAAGTTTAGATGGTATTGGTTTTACAAATTCTGGAATTGGTGAATTAGAAATACAAATTAGTACAATAGATAAAACAAATCAAATTCCTGTATTTATAAAAATTTCTAATGGAACAGTTTTAGAATACTTGTTAAACATTGAAAAAATTTCAAATAATACAAGTATTGAAAAGATTTTAGTAAATGGAATTGAGGCAAGTTTTGTTTCTTTATCTAGATATGAGATAGTAGTTGAAGAAAATACTCAGATTTGTGTAAGTAATGTAATAGCGAAAAATCAGTATGCAAGTGTAAGCATAGATGGAAAAGAATACGAAATAGGTTCTCAAAGTAAAGAGATATCTGTTGAATCAGCATTAATTAAAACAGTTCCAATAAATATTAAATCTGAAAATGGAATTGTTGAGGAATTTGTTTTGATTATTTATAAAAAATCACAAGTAAATGATTTAGAACAATTAACTGTTGATGGGAAATTAATTATTCCAAATGGAAATAAATATGAAATATTTGTTCCATCAGATCAACAAAATGCTACTGTTTATGCAAAATCAATTAACTCAAATTATTCTGTAAAAATAGGAGATTTTGAAAAACAATTAGCTGAATCTGAACAAATTGTGGATATTACAAATTCTAGAAATGAGTTTTCTATAAAGATTATTGATGAATCATTAAATGAAATTGAATATTTTTTAATAATTAAAAAACAAGAACAAGATACTTCTTTAAAGTATATTAATTTATCTGGAGGTACATTTAATAAAAATTTGGAAATTAATAGTAATAGCGATGTTTACGAGGTGAAAATTCCAAATCAATATAATGAATTAGATGTAACTGCAATAACTGGATATATTAGTAGTAAGGTAAAAGTTAATGAAAATGAATTTGAAATAAACAAAACAACAAAAACAATTAGTTTATTAGAAGACACAACAGTTGTTAAAATATATGTTCAAGCACAAGATCCTATTTATACAAAAGAATATACTTTAAATATTACAAAAATGTCATCAAATAATAATTTGAAAACACTTAGTGTAAATAGTGAGGAAGTTATTTTAAATAGTGAGGGGATTTATTATTATAAGTTACAACAACCATTAAATACTGTAAGTATTCAAGCAGTAAGTGAAAATGGCTTAGCAAGTGTAGGATTAAATTATAATGAATATAATTTAAATACACTTATTAAAGATGTTTCGATTGATTCTAGAATTAATAATTTTGAATTATTTGTAAAAGCAGAAGATGGAACTACAGAAAACTATGAATTAGTTATAGAAACATTGTCTGATAATACTAATATAAAAAATGTTACTATTAATGGATTGGTTCCTGAATATAAACAAGGTCAAAATATATATGAAATTAAGATTGATGATGAAAATTATAATGTATATGTTGAATTAGAAGACTCATTGGCAAAGGTTGTATTGGGAAATCAAGAAGAAAAAATGGGAAATTCTTCTATATTAATAGTAAAAGATACATTTAAAACGATTGTAGATGTTATTGTTAAAGCACAAAATGGAATAGAAATTCAAAAATATAAAATTGTGATTTTAGAAAAATCAAGTAATGCAGAAATTGATACAATTGAAGTTAATAATAAATTAATAAATCCTGATGATGAAGGAAATTATAAGGCGGAAATTTCTCATACTGTTTCAGAAGTTGAAATAAATGTTGTAGCAGAAGATGAAAATGCAATAATTGTAATAGGTGGTATTACAAACAATAGTTATAGAAATACAATAGTAAATCAAATAGTTGAACCAATTATGAACTATGAAATTGAGGTTATCGCAGAAGATGGAACAACACAGATTAAGAATCTTGAGGTTGAGCAACAGGAAGGAAATACAAATTTAAGTGGAATATATGTTGGTTTAGATCAGGAAAATATGGAACCTGCTGAACTTAAAGTAGATGGAACATACTATTATAAAACAAAAAGAACAGAAAATTTATATATACAGGCAATTGCGGAATCAGATATTTCAAGTGTGAAAATTGTAACAAATCTTGAAAATATTAAGACTTCAACTAATCTAGTTAATACTCCTAATGAGATTAATAATATTGAGGTTACTGTTATAGCACAAGATGGAACACAAAAAAAATATTTTGTTAATATTGAAAAAGAATCTAATGATTGTCTTATAAAAGATATTACAAGTCAGGATATATTGAAATTAGAAAAAGATGGTACAGATATTAATATATATGTTGACGAGGACAAGGCTGAAATAAATCTAGAAATTACAACTAATGATATTAATGCTGTTCAAAAATTAGACACAGATACAGATTATAGCGTAAATATTATGAATAAATTAATTAGTTTATCAGGGTATACAGAAGATGGAATTATTTTGAATTTGGAAATTTTGGCAGAAGACAAAATTACAACCACAGTATATAAAATAACTATTTTTAAAATAGCCAATTTAGAAATTTTAGAGGTTAAGGTAAATACTAAGGTTGTTATGTTTGATGATTTTTCTGGAGTGTATTATAGTGTTGTAAATGCTACAGAAAATATTAATATTGAATTTAAATCAGAAAAACAAGTACAAAATGTTTATATTTTGAGTGAAGATAGAAATACAGTTTTAGCATCAGGTATAGGTGTTGTAACATTGAATATGCCTCAAAATGAACAAATTAAGAATTATATATTAAAGGTTGAATCATATAGTGGTGGAGGTTTTGAAGAAAATATATTAACTGTTCGTAAAAAATCTCAGGAAACTGGAATTGATTATCTAAAAGTTGATGGACTTGGAACTTATAAAGAAACCGAAAATAAATATAAAGCTGTTGTTTCTGGAAAATCTGATATACCTGTAGAAATTAAGGCTGTTGACAAAAACGCAAAAATTAAAATTGATTTAGGAATATATAGTCAGAACAATATTTTAAATTCAAGCGTTATAGTAGGTGATGGACAAACTAAGTTATTTAATGTATCAGTTATGTCTGAAAATGGAGAAGAATCAGTTTATGAATTAGAAATAACAAGAGTAAGTAGCAATACAAACATAGAAAGTATTACAGTAACTGATATACAAACTAATATTGTAGATGGAGAAGAAGAAAATATTCCAATAACAAAAAATGTTACAATGTATAATAGTAGTACTAAAACATATTCTGTAGTTGTAAAAAAAGGAAATGGTAATACAGTGATAAATGTTACATCGCAATCGCCAGAAGCAATTGTAGTTATAGATAATATTTCAACAGGTACACAAATTGCACAAATAGATAAGAATTTAGTTGGTGTTGGTACTACAACTGTTCAAATAAAGGTTATTGCAGCTGATTCAACAGAAGAAATAAGATATTTGGAAATTATGCAATTATCTGATGATGCATCAATCGAATTATTAGAATTAGATGGATTAGAAATTTTTAGCATAGAAAACGGTAAGTATATGACAACTGTAACTGATGAAAATAGCAAATGTATTTTAAGAGTTAAGACAACTCATTCAGGAGCAAGAATTGTTATTAATAATATAGATACTGGTGTTACAGGTGAATCAATAGTTGAAATTGAAAAAGGATTTAATAGAAATTTAGTAATACCAATAAATGTTAGTGCAGAAGATGGAACATTGAAATCATATGAATTAAATATTGATATTATTTCACATAATTCTAATCTGCAAAGTGTTTATATAAACGAGGTTGGTTTAAATACAATAAATAATGTAAGTGAAAGCTTTATAAATTCAGATGCTACACAGGTAAATATAAAAATACAATCTGAAGTTGAATATGCAAGAATTATATATGATGAAACAGAAATTTTTAGTATTATGGAATTTACATATAATACTAATCAATTAGAAACACAAAATTATAATATTCCATATAGAATTGTTGCGGAAGATGGAACATATAAGGATTATGAAATTCGTTTAACAAGAGAGTCTACTAATAATGCAATACAGGAAATATTTGTAAATGAAATAATAATAGATAAAGATATTGATGATAATTATAGTTTGAAACTTTTAGACACAAATCAGAGTATTAATATAAGATTGGTAGCGGAAAATATTTATGCTGTGGCTGAGATACAAGGACAACAAAGTACTCAAGTAATAGAAAAAATAGTTGATATTTCAGAACCTGTTAAATTTATTGAAATTCCAATAAAAGTAACAAGTCAATCAGGATTGGTGAATGAAAAATTGATTAAAATTGAAAAAATATCTACTAATAAAAATATAGAAAATATTAAGTTTGAAGGTGAAAATGTAGAAAAAGCAGAAGGTAAATTCAAACAAATTATTTATGAAAATAGAAATACTGTAATGATTAGCGCAACAGCTGAAAGTGAATATGCTAAAATAGAGATTTTAGATATTAATCAAAATATTTTAGCACAAGAAACTCATACTTTAACACATGAAGTACAAACATTAGAGCAAACAAATCAATTTAAAATTAAAGTAACAGCAGAAAGTGGTGATTATGAAGAAACAGATATAGAAATTGAAAAAATGTCAACAGATGCGTCATTAAAAGAGATATATTTTAATGGTGAGTTAATAAGCAAAGATGCTGAAGATAAATATGTTGCAAAAGTCCTTGATACTGAGTCAACAGCTCAAATAAGAGCAATAACAAATAATGAATATGCAAGAGTAAGAATTTTACTTGGAACAGAAAATTTGAATATTACACAAGAAAATGTAACTTTAGAACCTCAAAAATCAAGTATAATTCCAATTACTGTTATTTCTCAATCTGGAGTGACAGAAATTACAAATTTGTATATTGAAAAAATTTCTACATCAACAAATATTTCTACAGTAAAAATTAATGATAAAGATGCTGTTTTTGAAAATGAAACTAATAAATTTAGTTCTGTTGTTGACAAAATCGGAACAGAATATGAAATGTTTATTATGGCAGAAAGTAATTATTCTATAATAGAATATGAAGGAGTAGACTATGTAGCTAGTTTAAGAGTAAATGTAAATATGCTAGAAAGTTTACAAGGAAAGATTTTTACTATAAAGGTTAAGTCTGAAAGTGGTTTAGAAAAAATATTTAGTATTGAATTAATTAGGGAATCAGATGATATTAGTTTAAATAGTGTTGTTGTAAATGGAAAAACTGCTCAACTAGAAGAAGGTACTACAGATTCATATCCTATGATGGTAAAAAGGTTAGTTCAAAAAGCCATAATTGAGGTGAGAACAAATGCACAGTATGCTCAAATAAGAATAGGTGATGAATTGATTGTTAGAAATATAGCACAAAGTGAAATTACTATTAATCCTCAAGAAGAAAGGACAATTGTTCCAATTGTTGTAACAGCACCAGACGGTACAACTATTAAAACTTATAATGTTGTTTTATATAAAGGAAATAGTAATACTAATATTATAGTTAAGTTAAATGAAAATGTTCTAACGCCAGATGTAGATGGAAACTATACAGGTAAAGTTAAAGGTGGAACTTCTGATGTGAATATTGTAGTAACATCAGAAAGTGGTAAGGCAAGTATAGAACTTGGTGGTATAAAGCAATTATCTAATTATTCATCTAGTATTAATTTAAGTTCACCTTTAACTAACAAAGTAATAAAAGTTATTTCTGAAGATGAAACAGAAAAACAATTCAATATTAACATTATTAAAACAACTAATATTGATGGTAAAATTATTACAGAAAATAAAAATGGTATTCATAAAGCATCAGTTTTAGTTTACAAAACTGAAAATATGATTGAACCGATTTTACAAACTGAGACAGATGAAATAGGTAATGTTGAAATAGAAGTTCCAGATGCTGGAGAATATTGCGTTATAGTAACAAAAAAAGGTTATTTAAGCCATAGGGTGAATGATCTTATTATTCAAAATGGTGAATTGATTATATTAGATGAATATGAATTAATTGGTGGAGATATTAGTAAATCTGGGGAAATTGAAATTTCAGATTTAGTAAAAATTGTTGATTATTATGGAACAATTATAACAGAGGATAATAAGGAAGAAAAAGGAATGTATGATTTGAATGAAGATGGAATTGTAAATGTTTTAGATAGAAATATTATTAAGAAAAACTATGGTAAAAAGGAGTAGAATAAAAAAATATGATTTGATAGTTAAATCTAAAAAATTCCAAAAAAATGCTTAGAAATAATAATGAAATAAAGAAATAATATATTTCGAAAATAGTTGTATTGTCTTTTTAGATAATAAATGATATAGTATATTTAATAATTATATTTTTGGAGGTATATATGGGCAGAGGAAAAAGATATGATCCAGATCAACAACTTAATATTAAGAAAGTTTTTGCTGTAGTTATTGCAGTTGTTGTTATTATAATGTTTTTTGTGGCAATAAACAAAATATTAACTCAGAATAATAGTAAACAAGTTAATAGTGCTCAAAGATATTATTATTCATCATATTCAAATGGAAAATGGGGAATTATTAATTCTAATGGGGATAATGTTATTGATCCAAGTTATGATGAAATGATAATTGTTGTGAATAAAGAAAAAACGGTTTTTATATGCAATTATGATGTTGATTATAATAATGGAAGTTACAAAACTAAGGCAATTGATGAAAATGGTAATCAGCTGTTTTCGGAATATGAAAAAATTGAAGCTTTGGAAAATTTTAATCAAAAAAATAAGGTATGGTATGAAGATAATGTTTTAAAGGTTTTTAAAAATGGTAAATATGGTATGATTGGTATTGATGGAAATGTTATTTTGCCTTGTGAATTCCAACAGGTTTATGCATTGAAGGGATATAAGAATTGTATAGTTACTGTTAAGGAGAATCTGTATGGTTTAGTTGATAGTTCTGGAAAGATTTTAGTTTATAATGAGACTAGTTCTGAAACTGATCTTGTTAAAAAGGCTGAAGCAAATGGTGTTTCATTAGTTGTTGCTGATGTTCCAGATGAGAGTAATAATCCTAAGAATATTGGGAAATGGTATGTTTCAAGGGATGAGAATTCTAGTTATTATACTGATTCTAATTAGGTTTTTGCAAAATTATTTATGGAGTTTGGTCCATCAATAGGGTATTATTTTTATAATAGAGTGTTGGTTTATCAACAGGAAATTATTTTTAAATCCTGCTTAGGCTCTCCCACCGATGCTGTAACAATGCTTTCGCATTTAACAGCCTTCGGCGGTCCCCACGTCGCCTTCGCTTGATTTTAAAAATAGTTTCCTGTTTCAGGACATTAGATTTATGATGAATTGTTGGTCTGTTAACAGATAATTGTTTTTATAATAGAGTATTGGTCTATCAGCATGGAATTGTTTTTATAATAGGGTGTTGGTCCATCAACAGGAAATTATTTTTAAATCCTGCATAGGCTCTCCCACCGACGCTGTAACAATGCTTTCGCATTTAACAGCCTTCGGCGGTCCCCACGTCGCCTTCGCTTGATTTTAAAAATAGTTTCCTGTTTCAGGACATTAGATTTATGATGAATTGTTGGTCTGTTAACAGATAATTATTTTTAAAATATATTTAATAAAGGAGAAAGTTGTGCAAATAAAAGTAGGAACAGATATAATTGAGGTTGAAAGAATTAAAAATTCTATAGTAAAACATGGAGAAAAATTTTTGAATAAAATCTATACTAAAGATGAAATTGCATACTGCAATATAAGTGCTGATACAAAATATCAGCATTTTGCAGTTCGTTTTGCGGCCAAGGAAGCTGTTTTTAAGGCTTTATCTGAAATTGGAAGTGATACATTGAAATGGCAAGATATTGAGATAAAAAACTCTAAATCGGGTAGACCTGAAGTTGTTTTATATGGACAAGAAAATGATAAAATATTAAGTATAGATATTAGCTTGTCTCATGTAAAAGAGACTGCTATTGCAACTGTAGTAGCTGTTTTAAAATAAAGTTTGAAAATATATAATAATTCTTGAAATAAACACTAGAATTTTTTGAAAGAAATATAAGAAATCTGTAAGTGATATTTTAAATTTGAAAGAGATATAAGAAAGCTGTAAGTGATATTATGAATTTGAAAGATATATAAGAAATCTGTAAGTGATATTTTAAATTTGAAAGAGATATAAGAAATCTGTAAGTGATATTATGAATTTGAAAGATATATAAGAAATCTTAAAGCGATAATAGAAAGTTAAAAGAGATATTATAAATTTGAAAGATATATTATAAAGTTGGAAGAAAATATTATAAACCTTGAATGTTGCAGAGCAACGAAAGTAGTTTTTTAAAAGATTGGAGATTAATATGGAAATTTTTGATTCGCATGCACATTATGATGATGAAAAATTTGATTGTGATAGAGAAGAAGTTTTTAAATATATACAAAAAAATGGTGTGAAAAAAGTTATAAGTGCAGGGTATAGTTTGGATTCGTCTAGAAAATCAATTCAGTTGTCTGATAAATATGATTTTATTTATTCAACTTGTGGAATTTCTCCGAATGATATTCCAGATTCTGAGGAAGAGATTGATAAGCAGTTGAGGGAGTTGGAAGAAATTATTAAAAGCTCTAAAAAAATCGTTGCAATTGGTGAAATTGGATTAGATTATTATTGGAATAAAGATAATAAGGAGCTGCAAAAAATGTGTTTTATTAGGCAGATAGAATTGGCAAATAAATATAGTTTACCTATCGTAATACACTGTAGAGAAGCAATACAAGACACTATTTCTATATTGAAGGAGAGTGTTAATCCTATTAAAAAGGGTGTTTTTCATTGTTGTCCTTTTAACGAAGAACTTGTTAAACAAGGATTGAAATTAGGTTTTTATATTTCTTTTGCGGGTCCTGTTACTTACAAAAATTCAAAAAATGCAAATGAAATTATTAATTTAATACCTTTAGACAAAATTTTAGTGGAAACAGATTGTCCCTATTTATCACCTGAACCTAAAAGAGGTATGAGAAATGATTCGGCAAATTTAAAATATATAATTGAAAAAATTGCTGAACAAAAAAATCTTAGTCCTGAGCAAATTGCTGAAAAAACATATAATAACACTATAAAGTTATTTGATATTTCTTAATTTATTTTGTATAATAGTTTTTTAATTTTAAAAGATTGTTTAAAATTTTTTATAATATAGTAAAAAAAGAGTATTGGATATTTTTTTATCATATAGCATTTAACACTTTCACAATCAATATGATTTTATAATAAAAAAAGTATTATTTTTATAAGAAAGAGTATTTGGTGTTTTTATGCTATATATTTAAAAAATCTTGATTTTGTAATATTAAAAAGAGAATTTTAATTTTAATAGTTAAAAAAGAGTATTGGATATTTTTATAGGATATATTAAAAAAAGTTTTGGTTTTTAAAAGGTAGTTTTGTATTCAATTGCGAATAAAATAATAAAAGTAGATATACGAATTAGTATAAAATAAATATATTTTTGAGAATTAGTTAAAATTATAATGTAGTGATATGATCTAATAGAAAACCAAATAAGGTTAGGAGAAATAAATGCATACTTTAAGAAAGAAATTAAAAAATCTAAATTCAAAGTTAAAAGATAATAAAGATATAATTATTATTCAAGAAAATAATAAAATAAATAATAATAGTGATAATATTGAGGTGAATAATGATCTTAATTATTCATGTTCTAAGGAAGAAATCGATGATTTTGTTAATGATAATTCTTTTAAAATTATAGAAAATATAAATGGAAAAGAATTTTCAAATATAAGTGTAAAATCTTCTGATAATAGTTTTTATATAAAAGACAATATCACAGATGATTACTATATATCGTCATTAGAAGATTTAGGTGATGATATTAATAAGATTATTGTTATGAGAAAAGATGGAAAATATTGTGATTATTATTCTTATCTTATGAGAAATGATGAAAATGAACTTATTAAAATTGCTATAATAAGCTTGGATAACAGTAATTATTGTGGTTCGGAATATTTTTTAAACAATAATAAATTAAAAGATATGGATACAGAAAAAATAAAAGAAAATATTCAAAATGATTCTATAAACAGAATTGATAAAAAAAATATCCAAAATGATTCTATAATTATAAGTAACAATAATCATATTAAAAATGAGTCTACAAATATAATTGAAAAAAATCATATTAAAAATGAGTCTTCAAATATAATTGAAAAAAATCATATTAAAAATGAGTCTACAAATATAATTGACCAAAATTATACTCAAAAAGACTCTATAAATATAAGTGACAAAGAATATAAATTTAAAAAAATAGTGGTGACTAATTCAAAAATTGAAAGTTTTAATAATAGAGAATTGCTAGAATATGCACAAGAAAATAATTTGGGAAATTCAAATGATGAAATAGAGGACCTTTCAGAGAATTTTTTTGAATCTGATGAAGAAAATGATGTTATTCAAGAATATTTGAAAATATATAACGTAAAAGTAAATGGTAAAGAAGTTGTAAGTGAAAATTTAACTAAGGAAGTCGGAAATGCCATGATAGCAGTTGATGAAGAAGAATATTATAGAGAAGATATGTTATATTTACTATCTGATTTGCGTAATTTAATAAAAATAAAAATTGAATCAACACAAGGCATAAAATATGATCTAAAAAGTAAGTTTGAAGAAAGAGAGATTTAAGCTTTTCTTTCTAAAATAGAAAGAGAAGTTTATTTTTCTAAAAATAGTAATATTTTTTGTACAAGCTGCATATAATATTTAACATGTAAGAATAGCATATGATTTGTTATTTTATTTATTATAGATATTTAAATATAATGAATAAAGAAATTTTTTAGAATTTTTGTTCTAGAAAGTTTTTATAAATTATAAAATAAGTAGAAAAAATTTAATGGTAAGTATTTCAAGGGAAATCGATATTTAATAATTTGTAAGTGCTGATAAATGCGGATTATGTGCTTCCGTAAATTAATTGACACACCTATCCTTGAATGGTATAATAAGCCTGTCTAGTAAAAAGGAGGAAAAAATACTTATGAAAAAAGACGATAAAGCGTCAATATCACTTCAAAAAGTAATAGCCGTAGGTATAATTCTTATATTTTTAATGGGTATTACAGTTTTCGCAGTTAACTCTAAAGTTACTAATGTAAAGATTATTTTATCAAATGGTTATGAAATTACAGTTTTAACTTCTAAAACAAAAGTTAGTGATATACTTGATGAGAATCATATAATATTACTTCCAAACGAACAAGTAACTCCAAATTTAGAGGAAGATATATCAGATAATAAAACTATAAGAATATATGATAAAAAAAATTATTCTAAAGTTATTTCTGAAGTAGTAGAAACAAAAGATAGTTCTAGTGAAAATTCGAATTTGGATATAGTAAAAAAAATAGATACTACTGATAATAGTAATATTCAAAATCAAGAAGATATAACTGTAGAAAAATTATTGGCTGAAAATTACAATTCTATTATAGAAAAAATTATAACAGAACAAATTGTAATTCCATATGAAACAAAGGTAAATGATATTTCTAAAGGTTCGGCAGATAAAAAAGAAGTGGTTATTACAAAAGGTATTGATGGATTAAAAGAAGTAACAAAAAAAATAAAATATAAAGATAATACTGAATTAGAATCAATAATTCTTTCGGAAAATATTGTTAAACAACCTACAACTAAGGTTGTTGAGATAAAAGACATTATAATCACATCAAGAAGTTCTGAGGTTAGAACTGCAACTACGAATCCTGCAGTAAATGCATCAACTCAACTAGCTGAAAGAGTGGCTGATATTACTCCAACTGTTAGAACTATGAATACATCTGGTTATTGTGCATGTGCAAGTTGTTGTGGAAAAACAAATGGAATAACTTCATCAGGGGCAAAAGCTTCAGAGTGGTATACTTTGGCCGCAGGAAGTGGTTATCCAATAGGAACAGTAATTTATATACCATATTTTGCAAATAAGCCAAATGGTGGATGGTTTGTTGTTCAAGATAGAGGTGGTGCAATATCAAATTCAAGTTTAGATGTATTCTTTGGTTCTCATTCAGCAGCTTTATCTTTTGGAAGAAGAAACCTAGAGTGCTATGTTTATCAATTTTAGAATTTATATAATTTTTTCAGTAAAAAATTATATATTATTTTGAATAGGTTTTAGATTAAGGTTTGTATTTAGAAAATGTATGTTTAATTTATTTTAAATGCTTTTTTTAATGGCATATTTTTGTTAAGTACAAAATTTATATTTTCTTAAAAATAAATTTATACATATTAACAATTCGTACAATTAAATTTATTACATTAAGACTAAGAGGATAGAAGTTTTCTATCCTTTTTAGTTTTAAATTTATAGAACAAGTTGTTCTAACTTGCTTAATTAGAGGAATTGTTGTATAATAACTTATAAAATAATTTATATTTATAGAAGGAAAGTGAAAATATGAAAGAAATAATAAGTAAATGGGGAAAGTGGATGTATTGGTTCACATTCTCTCTGGCTGTAATATTGATATATAAAACATTGGATAATTTTAATGAAATAGGGCTATGGTTTTCTAAATTTTTTGAAATAATTGCTCCATTTTTAGGGGGAATATTAATATCATATTTATTATATATGCCAGTTAAAAAGTTTGAAAATATTTATGGAAAAGTAAAAAAAATTAAGATGATACAAAAAAAATCTAGAGTATTAAGTATTGCAACTGTGTATATTTTGGCATTAGGAATAATAGTTTTAATGTTTAAATTTATTATACCAGTAATTGTTGAAAGTATTTTAGATTTAGTAAATAATTTTCAGCAATATTATAACATGGCTGTGAGCATGATTAATGAATTACCAGAAGAATCTATTCTAAGAAGTCCAACTGTTATGAACAGTATTAATGAGGCAAAAAATATTGATCCAATGAGATATATAAATGTTGAAAAACTAACAGAATATGCTCAGGGTGTAATGAGTTTTGCAGCAGGTATACTAGACTTTTTTGTTGCTATTATAGTTTCTATTTATATATTGGCACAAAGAACACAAATAATAGCATATGGAAAAAAAATTGTGGATGCAATGTGTAAAAAAAATGTTGCAAAAAATATTGACAAATATTTTCATAGAGGAAGCGAAATTTTCTTTGGATTTGTTACTAGTCAATTATTAGATGCAATTGTAGTTGGAGTATTAACTTCGATTGTAATGTCAATTATGGGTATTAAATATGCGGTCTTACTTGGATTTATGATAGGTTTATTTAACTTAATTCCTTATTTTGGAGCTATAATAGCAATAATAATTGCAGGATTAATTACTGTTTTAACAGGAGGACCATCACAAGCATTGTGGATGGTAATAATAGTTACTATTATTCAACAAATTGATGCTAATATTATAAATCCTAAAATTATAGGAGGAACATTAAAAATTAGTCCATTATTAGTTATTTTTGCAGTAACAGTTGGTGGAGCATATTTTGGAGTTTTAGGAATGTTTTTAGCAGTTCCAGTTGCGGCAGTATTAAAGGAATTACTAAATGATTATATAGAAAACAAAAAGATTCAAAATATATAAGATTAAGGTGTAAGAAATGATTCGAATTATAAAAGATTGAGTGACAAAAAGAATCAAAGATAAGATTGAGTGGAAATAAATATTAAAATTATATAAGATTGAGTGCTAAAAAAGTTTCGAATTATATAAGATTGAGTGAAAAAAGTTAGAAAAATGAAGTGAGCCTAGTTGTACTGAACCTAAATTATTAGACAAAAAAGTTTAATAATTTAGGTTCAGTTTCTTTTTATCTCACTTCATTTTTTTTGTATTAGCACATATTAATATAGAAGGAAAAGTTGTAAAGTTTCAGTTTATCTCACTTCATTTTTTGTTTATTTTTTTAATTAATAATTTGATAAATCAATTTTAAAATAACTATAGCAAATAATGGTTTTATAATTATTATTTATTCTTATTAGTTTTTTTCTTAATTAAAAAAGCTCCGAATATTAATAATAATATAATAGATATTATTGTAATTAGACCAGGTAAACCAAGAATTGAAACAATTTTACTACCTAAAGACATTATTATACCAGCTAATATTACTCCTAGCGATACAGATATAATGCTTGTTTTAAAATCAATTTTTAAAAAGCTTGCTGCAAGAGTACCAGTCCATGCACCTGTTCCTGGTAAAGGAATACCAACAAAAATTAGTAAAGCCCAAAATAGTCCATTATTTCCAGCTGTAGATTTTAGTTTTTCTCCACCTTTTTCACCTTTTTCTATACACCATGTAAAAAACTTACCAATGATTTTTTTATCTTTTCCCCATTCAAGAACTCTTCTTGCAAAAAGATAAATTATTGGAACAGGAAGTATATTGCCAATTATAGCTATAGGATAATAATAGAATATACTTAAATTTAAACCTTCAGCTATTGGAATTGCGCCTCGTAATTCGATTATTGGAATCATGCTTACAAAAAATGTAATTATGTATTTAAAATATGTAGGTAATCCGTTTAATGTTGTTGTTGTAAAATGTATTAATTCAGTCATAAAAATTCGTATGTTTTTGCATATAAATGTAAATAACATACACTCCTTTCTTAAATTATTAATAATTGTTTTTTAGTATATTATAAATATATAAAAATGTCTAGTATTTTTTTGTGAAAAGTTTGTTAAACCGTTGACAAATCCTACGGAAATAAGGTATAATTAAATGGATTATATTAATTTGTTATGCAATTTTAAAAAACGAGAGGAATTATATGATTTTATATTACGGAGAAGTAGGTTTGAAGGAGCAGCAAATCAATGTCTAGTAAGGAAATAATCTTGTATAAGAAGGTCTCTTTTTTAATTCACATAAATTTTATTCTGCTTTAATTTTTTTTAGGAGTGATTATTTTGGTAAAAGACGTTAAACATGAAAAATGTACACGAAAGACTTTTGCAAAGATCGGTGATTCTATCGAAATCCCAAACCTTATTAAAGTCCAAAAAGATTCTTATGATTGGTTTGTAGAAGAAGGATTAGGAGAAGTGTTAAAAGACGTTTCACCTATTATCGATTATACAGGAAATTTAGTTCTTGAATTTTTTGATTATTACATGGAAGAAAAAACTAAATATAGTGTAGAAGAAGCAAAAGAAAGAGATGCAACTTACTCAACAAGATTACATGTAAAAGTAAGATTGATTAACAAAGAAACAGGAGAAATTAAAGAACAAGAAATCTATTTAGGAGATTTCCCATTAATGACTGACAGCGGAACATTCGTAATAAACGGAGCTGAGAGAGTTGTTGTAAGTCAGTTAGTTCGTTCACCAGGATGTTACTATTCAAAAGAATATGATAAAACTGGAAAAAGAATTTATAACTCAACTGTAATGCCTATAAGAGGAGCATGGATTGAGTATGAAACAGATTCAAATGACATAGTAAATGTTAGGGTAGATAGAACAAGAAAATTACCTGTAACATCTTTATTAAGAGCCATCGGAATTACAACAGATCAAGAAATAATTGATTTGTTTGGAGAAGATGAAAAAATTATTGCAACAATAAACAAGGACACAATTAAAACACCTGAAGAAGCAATAGTAGAAATATACAAAAAATTAAGACCAGGGGAACTTCCAACAGTTGATGCTGCTAGAAACTTATTTAATGGTTTGTTTTTTGATCCAAGAAGATATGATTTAGCAAAAGTTGGAAGATATAAATTTAACAAGAAATTATGTTTGGCAACAAGAATTACTGGAAAAATAGCATTTGAAGATATTATAGATCCTACAACAGGAGAGTTATTAGTAGAAAAAGATACTGTTATTTCAGCAGAAATTGCAAATCAAATTCAAAATACTGGATTAAATATAGTAGATTTAAAAATTGATGATAAAAAAGTAAGAGTAATAGGTAATGGAACTGTAAACATTCATGATTTCGTTACAAATATTGATATTAGTAAACTACATGTTAAAGAATATGTAAATTATTCTGTTTTAAAATCTATATTAGATACAACTGAAGAAGCTGAATTGTCAAAAGTAATTGAAGAGAGATTTGAAGAATTAGTTTCAAAAACAATTTCAAATGAAGACATTATTTCATCAATAAGCTATTTGTTAAACCTAGAGCATGGTTTAGGCGAAGTTGATGATATTGACCATTTAGGTAATAGACGTATAAGATGTGTTGGCGAATTACTACAAAATCAATTTAGAATTGGTTTAACAAGACTTGAAAGAGTAGTACGTGAAAGAATGACAGTACAAGATTTAGATGTTATAACACCACAAACATTAATAAATACAAAACCTATAACTTCTTCAATAAGAGAATTCTTTGGAAGTTCTCAATTGTCACAATTTATGGATCAAACAAATCCACTTTCAGAATTGACTCATAAAAGAAGAATCTCTGCATTAGGGCCTGGTGGTCTTACAAGAGAAAGAGCGGGATTCGAGGTTAGAGATATTCACCATACTCATTATGGTAGATTATGTCCAGTTGAATCTCCTGAAGGTCCAAACATTGGACTTATATCAGCACTTTCATCTTTTGCTGTAATAAACGAATATGGATTCCTTGAGACTCCATATAAAAAAGTAGATAAAGAAACAGGAATAGTAACAGATATTATAGAATATATGCCAGCAGATGAAGAAGATAAATATATTATAGCTCAAGCTTCTGAACCACTAGACGAACAAGGAAAATTTATAAGTGAAAGAATTAAAGTAAGATTTAAAGAAGATATTACAGAAGTAGACAGAGAAAGAGTTGATTATGTTGAAGTATCTCCAAAACAACTTGTATCTGTTGCAGCAGCAATGATTCCTTTCTTAGAGCATGATGATGTTAAGCGTTCATTAATGGGTTCTAACATGCAACGTCAAGCAGTACCACTTTTAATTTCTGAATCACCAATAGTTGGAACAGGTATAGAATATAAGGCAGCAAAAGATTCAGGAATAACAGTTGTTGCAAAAAATGAAGGTATAGTAGAAAAAGTAACTGGAGACGAAATTAGAATTAGAACTAATGATAATAAAGTTGATGTATATAAACTTCGTAAGTTTAAAAGAACAAATGGAGGAACTTGTATAAATCAAAGACCAGTTGTAGTTAGAGGAGAAAAAGTAAAAGAAGGAGAATTACTAGCTGATGGACCATCAACTAAAAATGGTGAAATGGCATTAGGTAGAAATGTTCTAATAGCATTTGCTACATGGGAAGGTTACAATTATGAAGACGCTGTTTTAATAAGTGAAAGATTAGTTAAAGAAGATGTTTATACATCAATACATATAGAAGAATATGATTGTGAATGTCGTGATACTAAATTAGGGCCAGAAGAAATAACACGTGATATTCCAAATGTTGGTGATGATGGACTTAAAGATCTTGATGAAAATGGAATAATTAGAATTGGTGCAGAAGTTAGACCAGGAGACATATTAGTTGGTAAAGTTACACCAAAAGGTGAAACAGAATTAACTGCAGAAGAAAGATTGTTACGTGCTATTTTCGGAGAAAAAGCAAGAGAAGTAAGAGATACTTCACTTCGTGTACCTCACGGAGAAGCTGGAACAATAGTAGATGTTAAAATATTTACAAGAGATAATTCTGATGAATTAGGCCCTGGTGTAAATCAAGTAATTAGATGTTATATAGCAACAAAAAGAAAAATATCAGTTGGAGATAAAATGGCAGGACGTCATGGTAATAAAGGTGTTATTTCTAGAATATTACCTGAAGAAGATATGCCATTTATGCCAGATGGTACACCAGTTGATATAGTACTTAATCCATTAGGTGTTCCTTCACGTATGAATTTAGGTCAGGTTTTAGAAGTTCATTTAGGAATGGCAGCAAGAGTATTAGGATGGAATGTTGCTACACCAGTATTTGATGGAGCAAAAGATTATGAAATAGAAGAATTATTAGAACAAGCAGGATTATCAAAAGATGGAAAAACTACATTATATGATGGAAGAACAGGTCAAGCATTTGATAACCCAGTTACTGTTGGTGTTATGTATATGTTAAAATTACACCATTTAGTAGATGACAAAATTCATGCTCGTTCAACTGGACCATATTCTTTAGTAACACAACAACCTCTAGGTGGTAAAGCACAATTTGGTGGACAACGTTTTGGAGAAATGGAAGTTTGGGCATTAGAAGCATATGGTGCAGCTTATACATTACAAGAAATGTTAACAGTTAAATCTGATGATGTTGTTGGAAGAGTTAAAACATATGAAGCTATTGTAAAAGGAGAAAATATTCCTGAACCAGGAGTTCCAGAAAGTTTTAAAGTTCTTATAAAAGAGCTTCAATCTTTAGGATTAGATGTTCGTTTATTTGCAGGAGAAAATAATGAGTTAGAAATCAAGGAAAATGTTGAAGATGGAATTACTTTTAATTTAGATAAACATGAAGAAATCCTTGATGAAACTGAATTAGAAGAAGGCTTTATTGAAACTGATGAAGATTTAGAAATGATAGAAGAACAAGATGATTATGAAGAAGATATATTAGAAGATGAAGATTTGGAAGAAATTATAGAAGAAAACTTGGAAGAAATTGAGGAATAAAGTTCTCTTTAAAAAATAATTAAATAGTATATTAAGTAACTTTTGAGATTCAATCTATAGAATTGTGCAGCGGTGTATATCTCAAAAGTGAAAAAAATATGCACCAAAAAACAAATTGAGGGGGGCTCCATCTTAATGGATGAATTAGATATTTTTGATAGAATTAAAATAGGATTAGCATCAGATGAAAAAATTAGAGAATGGTCAAAAGGCGAAGTTAAAAAACCAGAGACTATAAATTATAGAACATTAAAACCTGAAAAAGACGGATTGTTTTGCGAAAGAATATTTGGACCAACAAAGGACTGGGAATGTCATTGTGGTAAATATAAAAGAGTAAGATATAAAGGTATTGTTTGTGATAGATGTGGTGTTGAAGTAACAAAGGCAAAAGTTAGAAGAGAAAGAATGGGACATATTGAATTAGCTGCTCCTGTAGCTCATATTTGGTACTTTAAGGGTATTCCAAGTAGAGTTGCGTTAATGCTAGATATTTCTCCAAGAAGTCTTGAAAAAGTTATTTATTTTGCTTCATATATAGTAACAGATAAAGGTACATCAGGTTTAATAAAAGCTCAAGTATTAAGTGAAAAAGATTATCATGAAGCTGTTGAAAAATATGGAAAAGGTTCTTTTAAAGCTGAAATGGGTGCTGAAGCATTACAAAAATTATTAGCTGAAATTGATTTAGATAAATTAGCTGAAAGCTTGAAAAAAGAATTAAAAAAAGCAAGTGAACAAAAAAGAGCAAAAATAGTTAAAAGATTAGATACTATTGAATCTTTTAGATTGTCTGAAAATAAAGCTGAATGGATGATTATGAATGTAGTACCAGTTATTCCGCCAGAATTAAGACCAATGGTTCAATTAGACGGTGGTAGATTTGCTACATCAGATTTAAATGATTTATATAGAAGAGTAATAAACAGAAATAATAGATTAAAAAGATTATTAGAATTAGGTGCTCCAGAAATTATTGTAAGAAATGAAAAAAGAATGTTACAAGAATCTGTTGATGCATTAATAGATAATGGAAGACGTGGAAGACCTGTTACAGGTGCTGGAAATAGACCATTAAAATCATTGTCTGATATGTTAAAAGGAAAACAAGGTAGATTCCGTCAAAACTTATTAGGAAAAAGGGTTGATTATTCTGGACGTTCGGTTATCGTAGTAGGACCTGAACTTAAGATTTATCAATGTGGTCTTCCAAAAGAAATGGCAGTTGAATTATTTAAACCATTTGTAATGAGAGAACTTGTTGGACGTGGAATTGCTCATAATATAAAAAATGCTAAAAGAATGGTAGAAAGATTAAGACCAGAAGTATGGGATATATTAGAAGATGTAATTAAAGATCATCCAGTAATGTTAAACCGTGCTCCCACACTACATAGACTTGGTATTCAAGCATTTGAACCGATTTTAGTAGAAGGTAGAGCAATTAAATTGCATCCATTAGTTTGTACAGCTTTTAATGCTGACTTTGATGGGGATCAAATGGCTATACATGTTCCGTTGTCTCCTGAAGCACAAGCTGAGGCAAGATATTTAATGCTTTCAGTAAATAACCTTTTAAAACCACAAGATGGTAAACCTGTTACAGTACCTACACAAGATATGATACTTGGAAGTTACTATTTAACTATGGATGTTGAAGGAGAACCAGGGCAAGGAAATTATTTTGCATCACCTGAAGAAGCTGTTATTGCTTATGAAAATAATGATTTAGGAATGCATGCTAAAGTATTTGTTAGATTAGGTGAAATTGTAAATGGAATAGAAAAATTCTCTAAAGTTGAAACAACAGTTGGTAGAATAATTTTCAATACAGGAATTCCTCAAGATCTTGGTTTTATTGATAGAACAATACCACAAAATGAATTTGAGCCTGAGGTTAATTTCACAGTTACAAAGAAAAAACTAGGTAAAATAATAGAAAAAGCTATTAATATTCATGGTTTAAGTAGAACAGCCGAATTACTAGATTATATAAAATCAACTGGTTACAAATATTCAACAATTGGTGCTATAACAGTTTCAGTTAGTGATGTTAAGGTACCAGAGGCAAAAAAAGCAATACTAGCAGATGCTACAAAACAAATTGATGATATAACTAAACAATATAAAAGAGGTTTGATAACAGATGATGAAAGATATAATGCTGTTATTAAAGTTTGGGGTAAAGCAACAGATTTAGTAAAAGATGCAATGAAAGAAAACTTTGATAGTTTAAATCCTGTTTTCATGATGTCTGAATCTGGAGCCAGAGGAAATCTTGACCAGTTAAAACAAATTGCTGGTATGCGTGGACTTATGGCTAGTACAACAGGTAAAACAGTAGAAATTCCTATTACTTCATGTTTCAGGGAAGGGTTAAGTGCATTAGAATATTTTATTGCTGCCCATGGAGCGAGAAAAGGATTATCTGATACTGCTTTAAGAACAGCTGACTCAGGATATTTAACAAGAAGATTAGTTGATGTTGCACAAGATATAATTGTTAGAGAAGAAGATTGTGGATCAACTGAAGGAATGATAATGTCTGATATAAAAGATGGAAATCAAGTAGTTGAAAAATTAGAAGAAAGATTACTAGGTAGATATCCATTGCACCCAATACTAAATCCTATAACTAAGGAAGTTATGGTTGATGAAGAAACAATGATAACTGAAGAGATTGCTGAAAAAATAGTTGCAGCAGGAATAGATAAGGTTGAAGTACGTACAGTTTTAGGATGTAGAACAAAACATGGTGTTTGTGCTAAATGCTATGGTATGGGATTAGCAACTCGAGAAAGAGCAAATATTGGTGAATCTATAGGTATTATTGCTGCACAATCAATTGGTGAACCAGGTACTCAGTTAACTATGAGAACAATTCACTCAGGTGGTGTTGCCGGTGTAGCTGATATTACTCAAGGTCTTCCAAGGGTTGAAGAGTTATTTGAAGCTAGAAAACCAAAAGGATTGGCTATCATGGCAGAAATAGATGGTAAAATAAGTGTTAGTGATATTAAAAACAGAAAAGAAGTTGTTATCAAAGGAAAAGAAGAAGCTAAAACTTATATTATTCCATTTGGTTCTAAATTACGTGTTAGAGATGGTGATGAAATTCAAGCAGGTGATCCATTAACAGAAGGTTCAATGAATCCAGGAGAAATTCTTGGAATTAAAGGACCAGAAGGTGTATTTGATTATTTGACTCGTGAAGTTCAAAAAGTATATAGAAACCAAGGTGTTGATATTAATGATAAACATATTGAAGTTATTGCAAGACAAATGCTTAAAAAAGTAAGAGTTGAAGATAATGGAGATACAGCATTATTTGCTGGTTCATTAGTTGATATGTATGAGTTTGAAAACGCAAATAATAAAATAATAGCTGAAGGGAAAACTCCTGCAAAAGGAAAAAGAGTATTGTTAGGAATAACAAAAGCTTCTCTTGCAACAGAAAGTTTCTTATCAGCAGCATCATTCCAAGAAACAACAAGAGTTCTTACAGAAGCTGCTATTAAAGGTAAGGTTGATGAGTTAATAGGATTAAAAGAAAATGTTATTATAGGTAAACTAATACCAGCAGGTACTGGAATGAAAAGATATTTAGATACAAAAATAAATACTGAGGATCAAGATTTGAATCCAAGTATACAACAAAATGAAGTTCAATCTGAATCTGAAATTGAAGTAGAAGAACAATCAAAAGTTGAAATTGAAACAGTTGCAGCATCAGAAGGTAACTAAAAAATTATTAATGTAGTACTAGTAACTAAATTTATAGTATTAATAATTGTAATAATATTTTAAGAGTAAACCAGAAATTTTAAGTTTCTGGTTTACTTTTTTCATGTAATTTGATATTATTATTGTATATGTTGATTAGTTTAAAATGAGAAGTAAAAATTTTTTTAAAAAAATTATAATCTATATAAATTAGAAAAAGCATATATAAATAATAAATAATAAATATAATTAATCTAATGAAGGTTTATAGATAAAACCTTAAAATCTAAATAAACTATATAAGGATATAATTATGAGAATTAAAATAAAAGATATAAATATAAATTATACAGTAAATGGGGAAGGTGATAACTATTTATTGTTACATGGTTGGGGAGCAAATATAGATTTGTATAAGGGAATTACAAATAATATTGCTAAATATGCAAAAGTATTTGCACTAGATTTACCAGGGTTTGGTAAATCGGATGAACCAGAAAAAGGATGGTCTTTAGATGATTTTGTAGAATTTATTATAGAATTCATTGAGAAAATGGAAATTAAAAAAGTGAATTTAATAGGACATTCTTTTGGTGGAAGAGTAATTATTAAAATGCTAAATAGAAAAGATTTGAATTTTGAAATTGAAAAAGTTATATTAATAGGTAGTGCAGGAATAAAACATGAATTAAGCTTTAATAAAAAAATGAAAATTAGAACATTTAAAATAGGTAAGAAAATACTTTCAAATAAAATTGTTAAAAAGGCTTTTCCAGATCTGTTAGATAAATTTATTAGTAGATCAGGTTCTTCTGATTATAGAAATGCAAGTCCTGTTATGAAAGAATGTATGAAAAAGGCAGTTAACGAAGAATTAACAAATCTACTACCAGAAATTAAAAATGAGGTATTACTAATTTGGGGAGAAAATGATACAGAAACACCAATTGAAGACGGTATTTTAATGAATAAGTTGATAAAAAATTCTGGATTGGTAAAAATAAGAAATGGATCTCATTTTGTATTTATTGAACAAACTCAATATGTTAACAAAATTATTGATGCTTTTTTAAGATAAAATAAATTATCTGTTAGGTATTATTTATAAAAGTAGAATTATTTATTTACCTTTAAATTAAGAGATAAAGATATTTTTAAGTTCTTAGAATAAATTTTAAAGTTAATAAAGAAGAAAGGAATCAATCTAGAATATAGAAAAGATTGATTTTATGGTAAAATATGAATCAGAAAATAGAAACATTTATTATTTTTTTATATTTTTCAAATATTATTTTATTTGCAAAATACAATTTACACATGTTCCAATTAAATTCGTATAAAACAAAAAAACATTTTAAGTGGATACAAACAAATATTGTAAATATTATTTATAAAACATTGCCAGTATTTTTAGGCGTTTTAGTATTAAGCATAAATAAAGATTTATATTTGATAACAATAATGCTTGCATTAATTAATATAATATGTAATGGAGAAAACAAAAAAATAAAAATTAAATTAAAAATTACGCAGAGAGTTCAAAGACAAATATTTACAATTGTATTGATTATAATTGGTCTAATATTAATACCTATTTTTGATGATTCAATTAAAATAGGAATTATATATATTCTAATTCCATTAATAGTCGTTTTTGCAAATATTTGTAATTTACCAATTGAAAAACTATTACAAAAATACTACATAAATAGTGCAAAAAAAATATTAGAACAACATAAAAATCTTATAATAATTGGGATAACAGGGAGTTATGGTAAAACAAGTTTTAAAAATTATTTATATAGTGTTTTGTCACAAAAATATGATGTTTTAATTACTCCTAAAAACTATAACACTACTCTTGGTGTAGTAAAAACCATAAGAGAAGAGTTAAAAGCAACACATCAAATATTTATTTGTGAAATGGGTGCTACAAAATTAAATGATATTAAAGAAATATGTGATATAGTAAAACCTAAATATGGAGTTATAACTTCTATAGGACCTCAACATTTAGAAAGTTTTAAGAGTATTGAAAATATAATTAAAACAAAGTTTGAATTAGCAGATTCTGTAATGGAAAATTGTGGAAAAGTATTTCTTAATTGCAGTAATGAATATATTTTGAAACAAGCAGAAAAATACGAATGTATTAAATATGGTGCAGGGTCAGATGATAATATAGATTATAATGCTTATGATATTTCAGCTGATGAAAAAGGTGTTCATTTTTCTGTTGATAATTTTGATGAAAGATTTACTACAGAAGTTTTAGGAAAACATAATTGCGTTAATCTCGCTGGAGCAATAGCTGTTGCAGATTATTTTAAAGTGCCACATAAAGAAATTGTTAAACAAGTAAAAACAATTAAGGGTGTTGAACATAGATTGCAATTAATAAAAAATGGTGAATTTTTGATAATAGATGATAGTTACAATTCAAACCCGGTTAGTTCAAAATCGGCAATAGATACATTGTCAGAGTTTAAAGGTATTAAAATTCTTGTAACACCAGGTTTAATTGAATTAGGTTCTGAAGAAAATAAATATAATTTTGAATTAGGAAAATATGCAGCGGGAAAATGTGATTATATTTTTCTTGTTGGAAAAAATCACTCGAAACCTATATATGAAGGAATAAAATCAACTGATTTTGATATGAAAAAAGTTCATGTAGTTGATAGTCCAGAACAAGCTGTAAATGAAGTTAAAATGATGAATTTACAAGGTATAAAAATTATTTTATTAGAAAATGATTTGCCTGATAATTATAATTAAAATAATTTTTATAAATTTTACATCATAAATATAAGTAAAGTATTTGGTTTGAATATTTTAAAAAATAAGTTTAATTATAATACTTGGTTTATATATTTTGTTAAAAAAATAAGTCTAATATTTTGTATATGTATATCAAAATATATATAAGTATTATATGTGGTGCAATAGATTTTGCAATTTAATTATTAGTATAGTATTTGGTTTATAGATTTAGCCTTAAAATCTAAATATTTGATGTTAGGAAATGAGAAAATGAAGATTAAATTAGGTGTATTTTTTGGTGGGAAAAGTGTGGAACATGAAGTTTCTGTAATAACTGCTTTACAAGCGATAGAAAATATAGATAGGGAAATATATGAAGTTATACCTGTGTACATGACAAAAAACAATGAAATGTATGTGGGGGAAGAAATAGGAAATGTTGAGAATTATAAAGATATAAAAAATTTATTGGAAAAAAGTACAAAAATTACAATTACAAGTAAAAATGGTAAAGGATTAATAATAAAGGAAAAAGCGGGAATATTATCTAAAAAAGAATATGACTATTTTGATATTGCTTTTCCAATTGTTCATGGAACAGAAGTTGAAGGTGGTGCATTATTTGGATTTTTTAAAACATTGAATATTCCATGCACTGGATGTGATATTTTATCATCAGCTATGAGTATGGATAAATATGTTACAAAATGTATGTTAAAAGAAAACAATGTAAATATATTAGAATGCTTATGTTTTAGTGAATTTGAAGAAAATTTGTATGAAAAAATAGAAGAAAAATTTAATTATCCAGTAATAGTTAAACCTGTTGATTCTGGATCTAGTGTTGGAATAGCTATTGCAAAAAATAGAAATGAACTAGAAGATAATGTTGAGGATGCTTTTAGATATTCAAAAAGAATTTTGATTGAAAGAGCAGTAATTAAAATGAGAGAAATAAATTGCTCTGTTCTTGGATATGATCAAGAAATTTTCACTTCTGAATGTGAAGAACCAATAAAAACAGAAGAAATTTTAAGTTATAAAGACAAATATGTATCAGGAGGAAAAAAGATTGGTGGTTCAAAGGGAATGAATGTTTCTGGTTTGAAATTGCCAGCTGATATAAGTTTAGATATGAAAAATACTATACAAGAAATGGCTAAAAAAACATTTGAAGTTATGAGGTGTTCAGGTGTAATAAGAATAGACTTTATTATTGATGAAGAAGATGGTAATGTGTATGTTAATGAATTAAATACAATTCCTGGATGTTTATCATTCCATTTATGGAGAGCATCAGGAATGCAATATAAAGATATGCTTAACAAAGTTTTAGAATATGCTCTACAAAGAAAAAGACAAGAACAAAACTTAAATTATTCATTTGATAGTAATATATTAAGTAACGTAAGTTTCGGTGGAACAAAAGGTTCAAAAGGGAATAAATTTGCTAAATAGTTAATTAATCACTACATTATTATTCTAAAAAGGATATAATTAACATTGCAAATTTGTTTATATTCATAGTTGATACATATTTTTTATTAAAGTTTTTTCTATATAATATTGCAATGATCATTATATTGGAAAATGAACAATTCGTGCATAAAAAAGGAGAGTTAAATGTCTGATAATAATATAAATTTTTTCGATATTTTAATTTCAAGAACAAAAAAATATTTGGTTATGATAGCATTATTATTAGTGATATTATGTATTTATAAACCAAATTACATAATGACATCTATTATAGTATATGCAATTATAATTGCATATACTTTTTGGGCAAACAAAAAAAGGAAAAAAGAGATTTTAGAGAAAATAAAAGAATTAAAATATAATATAGATAAATCTGTAAAAAATTCTTTGGTAAGCTCACCTTTCCCTTTAATTATAATAGAGACAACTGGGGAAATAGTGTGGAAAAGTCCAAAATTTTTGTATGAATTTGATAGCACTGAGATATATACAATATTAGATGATGTTATAAAAGAAATAAAACTTGAAATTGAAAATTCAAGAAATAAAAAAAATAATCAAATAGAAAAAAGAATATCAATAGGGGAAAAAAAATACAAAGTAATTGGTGAATATGCAAAAATTAAAAGTAGTGGTCAAGACAAAAAAATTGAAAAAGAATATATTGCAACATTATATTTTATTGATGAAACTGAAAATATTAGATTTTTAAAAGAATATAATGATTCTAAAAATTATATTGGAATTATTATGATAGACAATTACGATGAAATTATGCAGAGGCTATCAGATGAGGAAAGGCTAAGAGTTATTGCTGAAATCGAAAAAAATATATTTGATTGGATAACATCATTTGAAGGACTTGTTATAAAATCTGATAGAGATACTTTTGTATGGATTTGTGAACAAAAAAATTTATTGGAAATAGAAGATAAGAAATTCAATATTTTAGATACTATAAAATCAATTGATACATCAGGTAAAATGCAAGCGACATTGAGTATTGCAGTTTCATGTGAAGGAAAATCAAATTATGAAAAATACAAATTGTCACAAGCCGCAATTGATATTGCATTAGGTCGAGGAGGAGATCAGGCAGTTATTAGACGTAATGGAAAATATGTTTTTTTTGGAGGAAGAACTCAGGAAATAGAAAAAAGAACAAAGGTAAAAGCAAGAATAATTGCACATGCTCTCGAGGAGCTAATTCAAGAATCTAGTAATGTAATAATAATGGGGCATACAAATGGTGATATTGATTCTATAGGTTCTAGTTTAGGTATCTATAGAATAGTAGAGCAAAATGGAAAACAGGCAAATATTGTAAATGAAACTTTTGGAATAGGTCTAAGTAGTTTGATAGATTCAATAGAAAAATCTAATAAATATAATGGTGTATTTATTAATAGAGACCAGGCGATAGAATTAGTTGATTCCAAGACTTTACTAGTTATTGTAGATACTCATAAAAAATCATATGTAGAAGCTCCAGAACTATTAGAAAAAACAAATAAAATTGTTGTTATTGATCATCATAGAATGAGTACAGATTATATAGAAGATGTAACCCTTAGTTTTCAAGAAGTATATGCTTCTTCAGCGTCTGAACTTGTAACAGAACTTATTGTGTACTCAGAAAAAAATGTAAAATTATCTGAATTTGAGGCTGAAGTTTTATATGCTGGAATAATGATGGATACTAAAAATTTTACTTTTAAAACTGGTGTTAGAACATTTGAAGCTGCAGCTTTTTTAAGAAAATGTGGTGTTGATATTATAAAAGTTAAAAAGTGGTTTCAAAGTGATTTATCAACATATAATATTATTTCTGAGATTGTAGTTCATTCAGAAATAATATATGATTCAATTGCAATTTCAATATATGATGAAATCGAAAAGGATTCTAATGTTATTTGTGCTAAAGCAGCAGATGAACTGTTAACAATTAGTAATATTACAGCAGCTTTTGTTATTGGTAGGTTAGGAGACAAAATTTGTATCAGTGGAAGATCCATTGGAGATATAAATGTTCAGGTTATACTTGAAAAGCTAGGTGGTGGAGGTCATATTACCTTAGCAGGAGCACAAGTTGATGGAAAAAATATTAATGAGGTAAAAAAAGAGTTAATATCTAAAATTAAAGAATATTTTTCAGAAAATTAATAGATATTATTCTCAGTATTCTAAACTGTAAACATTAGTCCTTTAGCATAAATTTATTTTTGGTGAAGTGAAAAGTAATTGCAATTTTTTAATAACAAATGCAATTGTAAAAGAAAAAAATGATTTGGTGAAGTGAAAAAGTAATTGCAATTTTGTAACATTAACTGCAATTGTAAAAGAAAAAAGTGATTTTGTAGAAAATTGTCAAAAAGTATTGAAAAAAAATAGTAAATATGATATTGTTTATTTAGAATTCTTTTAGAGAATTTAAAAAATCGAAGGGGGATAAACTCATGGATAAAAAAGTAACAGGTATAGTTGCATATTTAACTTGGATAGGTTTAATTATAGCATTAGTTGCAGGAGACAAAGAAGGGGCTAAATTCCACATTAATCAAGCATTAGTTATAGCATTATTTGCATTTTTAAGCTGGATTCCATTTATTGGATGGATAGCTGGAATATTTGTTTTTGTTTGCTGGGTAATGGGATTAATATATGCAATACAAGAAGAAGAAAAAGAAGTTCCATTAATAGGAAAAATAAAAATATTAAAATAATTTATAAAGCAGCTTTCTTAGGAAGGCTCTTTTTTTATTCAAAAATAATAAAAGAATTAGAATTCTTATTTAGTAAAAAGTTATTAGAATTTTATACTTTTAAAAATTATTTTGTTGACTATATATAGTAAATAATATACAATTATTTTATAAAATAGAAGGAGGAATAAATATGGGAATAGCTTCATTTGTAATAGGGATAATAGCATTAATAATTGGTTTCGTACCATATTGTGGAATAATTGCACTAGCACCGGCAATAATTGGATTGATTTTAGGTATAGTGGATTTAGTTGGAAATAATAAATCAGGTAAGAATAATGGAATGTCTATTGCAGGATTGGTATTGTGTGCATTATCGATTACTATTATAATTTCGTATTATTTACTATTTTTGATCCCTGATATGTCTTCAACAAATGAGATAAATAATATAGCAAATGAATTAAATAGTGTAAGTGCAATTTATGATTATAATTACTCTTTATAAAACGTTAATTGCAGTATTAAAAAAGAATTATAAATATACTAATATTACATTTATTTTATTAGCTATATATGTAGTTATTTTTCCCTTGATTTCAGTAGGTTTAGAAAAAATCAATCCAACATTAACTAAATGTGTATACTTACAAAAAACTGGAAAAGAATGTCCACTTTGTGGTGGTACAAGATATATAAAAAATATTGGAGAGGTGTTTGCAGATCCAACTTATCTTTTCAATTTTTTTGGTGTGATAATAATTGTTGTTTTATTGAATATAATTTTAAGGTTTATACTATTAATATATTTTAATAAAATAAAAAATATAGATATAATAATTAAATTAGATTTATATACTCACCTTATATTATTATTTTTATATTTGATGTATGAAATTGTATTTGTTATATATAATTTGTGAGTTGAACTATAAAAATTATTTTTTTAATAAAAAATTATAATATACTATACATAGATTTTTAGTGTAGATTTAAAATCTAGCTGAAGAAAATGTTGAAAATTTACTATTGATTTCTAATAATATGTGTAATATAATGTTAAAAAAAGGAGGAATTTTTATGGGAATAGCTTCGTTAATTATTGGAATAATTTGTTTAATTCTAGGAGGGATACCATTTTGTAATGTTATTATATTACTACCGTCAATAGTTGGAATAATATTGGGAATAATAGCAATAATAATAAATAAACAAAGAGGACTGGCGATTGCAGGCCTAATTATGTGCATAATATCTATACTGATTTATAGTCTAGTATCAGCTAGTACACCTAAGGTAAGCGAGATTTTTAATAACTTGGGAGAAAACAGTTTAAAATCTGAATATCGTGTTGGGGAAACAGCTCAAAAAGACGGGTTGAAAATTACTTTGAAAAGTGTCGAAAATTATGTAAGTGATAACCCTTATTCACAGCCTAATAAGGGAAATAAGTTTATTAAATTAAAGTTTGAATTTGAAAATATAGGAAGTAGTGATCAGTATGCATCTATCTATGATTTTGAAGCTTATGTAGACAACACAAAAGTTGAACAAAGATTTTTTAATAATGACAGTCTTAGCGCCACTTTATCTCAGAATAAAAAAAGCGAGGGATATATTTATTTTGAAGTGCCTAGTAGCTCAAATAAGTGTACTGTCGAGTATCAATTAAGTGTATGGACTAGTGAAAAAGTAGTTTACAATATAGACTATTAGTGTGAATGAATTATACAGCAATAAAATGCATCTAAATGATGCTTTTTATTATGCCTAATATAAGGTTAAATATATAACAGTAGAAGAAAAAATTATATTAGAAAAAAATTAAAATATCATATCTAAAAAATAGCTAGAATAATATATTAATTTGTTTCATGTCATTGACCAACAAGAATTGTGCATAATTAGGCAAGGCTATACCTTGCTTTTTTTATGTATATAGTGTAAAATAGTGTAAGCAAAAGGAGGAGATAAAATGAAAGTAATTTTATTAGACAATATAAAAGGCGTTGGAAAAAAAGATGAAGTAATAACAGCAAGTGATGGATATGCAAGAAATTTTTTGTTTCCAAAAAATCTCGCAGTAGAAGCAAATACAGAAAATATGAGCAAATTGAATGCAAAAAAGAATTCTCAACAGTTTAAGAAAAATACAGAAAAAGAAAACGCTGAAAAAATCAAACAGAAAATAAATGAAATTGTTCTTATTATAAAAGTGAAATCAGGTGAAAGTGGTAAAATTTTTGGAGGTGTAACTGCAAAAGAAATATCAGAAAATCTAAAAAATCAATTTAAAATAGAAGTGGATAAAAAGAAAATTGAAGTTAAGGAAACAATTAAGAATCTTGGTGTTTTTAATGTTAATGTAAAATTATTTGAAGGTGTAAACGCAGTTTTAAAAGTAAATGTTGTATCAGAATAATTTTAAAAAAGATTATTTGAAAATATTTAGAAATACAAATATATAATTAAATTTATGTTTTGGTATATAAAACATTAGTAAAAATTTGTAATTGCTCTTTTTAAGAAAAATTGAAAATAGCAGAATATTTTAGTATTTATTGTTTTCTATATTAAAATATAAAACCATACTTCTATTATAAGAATTTTATTTAAAAAACAAATGACAAAAAAATAGGGAATAAAAAAGGGAGCTGTTAAAATGGATTTAAGTAAAATACCACCACATGATTTGGAAGCCGAACAAGCAGTAATAGGAAGTATGTTAACAGATAAAGATTCTGTTATATCGGCAATTGAAGTATTAAAAGAAGAAGATTTTTATAGAGAAGATAACAGATTAATCTATAAGGCAGTATTAAACCTGTATAATCGTGCAGAACCAATTGATATAATAACTTTGAAATCTGAATTATCATCTATGGGAAAATTAGACGCGGTTGGTGGGCTAGAGTATTTAGCGGAATTACCAGAAAGAGTTCCAACAACAGCAAATGTTGATAAATATATAAAAATAGTAGAAGAAAAGTCAACATTAAGAACATTAATAAGAACTGCAAATGAGCTAATTACTTTGGGATATGATCCTACCCAAGAAGTTGATGATATTATGGATAGTGCTGAGAAAAAAATTTTTAATGTTATGCAAAAGAAAAATCAAAAAGGCTATACTGCTATGAAGGAAATATTAATAGAATCATTAGCTCAATTGGAAGAACTATATAATAGAAAACAACATATTACTGGTGTTCCAACAGGTTTTAGAGATTTAGATTATAAATTAGCAGGCCTTCATAATTCAGAGCTAATCTTGATTGCAGCAAGACCAGCTATGGGAAAATCGGCATTTGCCTTAAATATTGCTTCTAATGCAGCAATAAGATCAAAAATACCGGTAGTTGTATTTAGTTTGGAAATGGCGAAAGAACAGATGGGGAACAGAATACTTGCAAGTGAAGCTATGGTTGATAGTAGCAAAATTCAAACTGGAAAATTGGAAGATGAAGATTGGGGTAAATTAGCAGCAGCTACAGGAGAATTATCTGATGCTCCAATTTATATTGATGATACACCTGGTATTTCAATTATGGAGATTCGTGCAAAATGTAGAAAACTAAAATTAGAAAAAAATATAGGGTTAGTAATTATAGATTACTTACAACTTATAACTCCAGCAGGAAGAAAAGGTGGAAGCCGTGAACAAGAAATTGCTGAAATTAGTAGATCTTTAAAAATATTAGCAAAAGAAATTAATGTACCGGTTGTAGCTTTATCTCAGCTTTCCAGAGCTGTAGAACAAAGGCCAGATCATAAACCAATGCTTTCTGACCTTCGTGAATCTGGATCTATAGAGCAGGATGCCGATATTGTAATGTTTTTACATAGGGAAGAATACTATAATCCAGAGACAATAGAAAAGAAAAACATTACTGATATTATTGTGGCAAAAAATAGATCAGGTTCAATTGGTAGTGAAGAGTTAGTATGGTTAGCTAATTTTACAAAATTTGCTAATAAATATAAGGAATATTAAATTTATATTTAAAGTTTTTTAGTTAACTAGATTAAAAAGCAGTACATAAGTATAAAAGAATATTATATATATGTATTTAAATAGGTAAGTAAAAAAGTATATATTAGATATTTAAATAAATTAGATGATAAATTAGAAAAGTATTAAATAAGTAAAAAAGAATATATAAATAGAGTTTTAAAGGCTTTTAGTTAAAGGAGAAAATTTGGAAGAAAAATTTTTACAGACAATTAATAAGTTTAATTTAATAAAAAAAGGTGATAGTATAGTTGTTGGAGTTTCAGGTGGTCCGGATTCTATATGTTTATTAAATCTGCTTAATGATTTCAAAAAAAAGTTGGATATCAAAATTTATGTTTCACATATTAATCATATGCTTAGAAAAGAAGCAGATGAGGAAACTGAGTATGTAGTGAATTTTTGTAAAAAAATTGGTATAGAATGTTTTGTAAAAAAAATTAATATAATTGATTTTGCAAAAAAAAATAAAATAGGTACTGAAGAAGCAGGTAGAAAAGCTAGATATGAATTTTTTGAAGAAGTAATGAATAAAACAAATTCAAATAAAATTGCTACTGCTCATAATTTAAATGATAATGTTGAAACTGTCTTAATGAACATAATAAGAGGAACAGGTACTTCTGGATTAAAAGGAATAGAACCAATAAGAAATGGAAAATATATAAGACCAATTATTGAATTTGAAAGAAAAGATATTGAAAAATATTGTGAAATAAACAAGTTAGAGCCTAAATTAGATAAAACAAATAATGAGAATATTTATACAAGAAATAAAATTAGAAATAGTTTGATTCCATATATAAAAGAAGAATTTAATCCAAATATAGTATCATCAATTAACAGATTATCTGAAATTGCTAAAGCTGAAAATGAGTATATAGAAAAAAATGCTGCTGATATATTTGAAGGTTTGATAATAGAAGAACAAACAGAAATACTTGAGAATCTAGTAATGAAGAATAAATCAGAAATACAAGAGAATCTAGTAATGAAAAATAAATCAGAAAAATTTAAGTTCTTAGAAATTGAAGAACAAAATGTAGAAAATAAAAAAATAATTGTTTTAGATTTAAAAGGTTTTAATAAACAAAATGTTGTAATTAAATCAAGAATTGTTTTGCTAGCAATTCAAAAAATTGTAAATTCAACTCAAGGAATAGAAAAAATAAATATTGATGATATTATTAAGCTTTGTGGAAATAATATTGGAAATAAATATTTAACACCAAATAAAAGTATTAAAATTTTAGTTAATTCTGGAAAGATCTATTTTATAAAAATTACTTAGTATATAGACAATAATTAAAATTATTCAGAAAAGATATAGTTTTTAAAAATAACTAGCATATAGATTATAGTTTAAAGTAAAATTGATTTGTGAAATATCATATATAATAATCATATAATGTTTCATCAAATTGTAAATTTTTTGAATAATCATTGAAGTAAAAAAGTAATTGCATTTTTGAATAATCAGTTAAGTGAAAAAGTAATTGCATTTTTGAATAATCAAAATTAATTTTACTGAATTATTGTAATGAAAAAATAATTATGTTATATTAAAAAATATATTTATATTGTAACGGAAAACTTTTGTGTTATATATAAACATATACATATATTGTTAAGGAGGAAAAAAATTGAAAAATAAAATTAAAACTTTAGTTGTTTGGCTAGCTATAGGACTAATATTAACGATTTTAGTTTCATATATTTCAGATAATGCTATTAAAAAAATGGCTTATTCAGATTTAATAACTAATATAGAAGCTGGACAAGTTGAAGAAATTACAATTGGGCCAAAAGGTGAAACTGCTGAAGTGAAATTAAAAGATGATAATATAAAAAAAGAAGTAAATATTACAAGTGTAGATAATTTAATGACAGTTTTGGGAGAACCAATGGCTGTAGGTCAAATAAAAGTTAATCAAGAATCTGAATCATGGCTTACTATGTTTTTAATGATTGTAGGAATAGGTGGATTTGTTATAATATTATTATCTTTTTTATTTGTATTTATGTCTGGAAATCAAGCCGGAAAAAAATCTATGTCTTTTGGAAAAAGTAAGGCGAGAGTATTAAATCAAACAGAAAAAAACAAAATTACTTTTAAAGATGTAGCAGGTGTAAATGAAGAAAAATTTGAATTAGAGGAAATTGTTGAATTTCTGAAGAACCCTAAAAAGTTTACAGAAATGGGAGCAAGAATACCAAAAGGTGTTTTGTTAGTTGGACATCCAGGGACAGGAAAAACATTGCTGGCAAAAGCTGTAGCGGGAGAGGCAGGAGTTCCTTTTTTTATAATAAGTGGTTCTGATTTTGTGGAAATGTTTGTAGGTGTTGGAGCATCTAGAGTTAGAGATTTATTTGAACAAGCAAAAAAAGCTGCTCCTTGTATTGTTTTTATAGATGAAATTGATGCAGTTGGTAGACAAAGAGGAGCAGGCTTAGGTGGTGGTCATGATGAAAGAGAACAAACATTAAATCAATTATTAGTTGAAATGGACGGATTTGCTCCAAATGAAGGTGTAATTGTTTTAGCTGCAACAAATAGACCTGATGTATTAGATAAAGCTTTGTTACGTTCAGGAAGATTTGATAGACAAATAGTTGTATCTCAACCAGATGTTAAAGCAAGAGAACAAATATTAGAGGTTCATTCAAAAAGAAAAAAATTGTCAGAAAGTGTTGATTTAAGAATAATTGCAAAAAACACTTCTGGTTTTTCAGGAGCAGATCTAGAAAATTTATTAAATGAAGCTGCCCTACTTTCAGCAAGAAGAAATTTAGCTGAAATTGGCATGGCTGAAGTAGAAGATGCTATGATAAAAGTTACAATGGGCCCAGAGAAAAAAAGTAAGGTTAGAAGTGAAAAAGAAAATAGATTGGTTGCATATCATGAAGCAGGACATGCTGTAGTTAGTAGGTTTTTACCAACTCAAGATGCAGTACATCAAATATCTATTATTCCAAGAGGAATGGCTGGAGGTTATACAATGTATAGACCTACAGAAGATAAATCTTTTATGTCTAAATCTGAGATGCAAGAAAATATTATATCATTATTGGGAGGAAGAGTTGCAGAAAAATTAGTTTTAAATGATATTTCTACAGGTGCAAGTAATGATATAGAAAGAGCTACTCAAATTGCTAGAAATATGGTAACAAAGTATGGTATGAGTGATACAATAGGACCAATGATGCTTGGTGGAAATCAAGAAGAAGTATTTTTAGGAAGAGATTTTGCACATTCAAAAGAGTATTCTGAAGAAACAGCGGGATTGATTGATAAAGAGGTTAAGAAGATAATAGAAACTGCATATAACTCTGCAGAACAAATTTTAAGAGCTAATGCAGATAAACTTCATATAGTTGCTCAATTATTACTTGAAAAAGAAAAAATAGATTCAGAAGAATTTGAAAATATATTTGTATAAAACTATTTATTATTTTGTAAAAAAAGAAATTTTTATATTAATAAAATTAATTTTGTTTGTATAGTAATACTTAATTTTATAAAATAATTGTGGTATATGTAAAAAAATTTTAAAAATCGTTATTAATAATTAATAACGATTTTTTTTATATGTATTTAATAATTAATAACGATATTTTTTAATATGTATTTAATAATTAATAACGATATTTTTTAATATGTATTTAATTTAAAATTTTAATATTTGTAAATTAATGATAAAAATAATTATAATAATTGTTATCTTGCTGTTGAAGATAATTCTTCTTGTAAGGTTATAGTTATAACTGTTCCTTCCTCAACTGATGAACCAGCAGTGATATCTTGACTAATAACTTTTCCAGATGTGCCTACAATCTTAATGTTTAAATTCTTAGATGAAAGTGAATTTTTGGCTTGTAAATATGTTAGTCCTTTTAAATCTGGAACCTGTATAGAGGTTCGTGTTGAAGATGATGTTGAATATATTTTAACAATTGAACCTTGATATAAAGGAACACCAGGCTTTGGAACCTGTTCTGTAATAATTTCATCATTATTTCCAGAAAAATTACATTTAAATCCTGAATCTTCTAATATTTTTTTTGCTTCAGAAAATGTCTTGTTTTTAACATCAGGTAAATTTTTTGTTAAAAAATTCGATCCTAATTGTGTAGAAGATGTAATATTATTTGTTGATTCTTCTGATGGTATTTCTAAATAAGGTAAAATTTCTGACAGTATTTGTGCTGCAACTGGTGCTGCTACAGTGCTTCCATAATAGCTTTTTCCTTTAGGATTATAAAATGTTGCAAGAACAACAACTTCAGCATTTTCTGTAGGGGAAATTGCAACAAAAGATGCAACATATCCTTCTTCTTTTTTATCTGGTGATGGCTCAGAAGTACCAGTTTTTCCACCAACTGAATATCCCTTAACCTGTCCATATTTACCTCCTCCGTTTACAACAACAGATTCCATCATATCACACATTTCAGCTGCTGTTTCAGAAGATATAACTTGACGGACCGTATTAGGCTTAATTGTTGTAATTGTTCCGGTATCAGTATTTTCTATTTCTTTCACAATTCTAGGTGTCATAAGATAACCATCATTTGCAATTGCGCATACAGATGTAATTAATTGAATTGGTGTAATTGTAAATCTCTGCCCAAATGAAATTGTAGCAAGTTCTACAGGACCAACGTTATTTATTTTATGTGATACACCAACTATTTCTCCAGATGTTTGTATTCCAGTTTTATCAAATAAACCAAATGCCTCTATGTATTTATATAAAGTAGTTGCACCTATTCTTTTACCTAATTGGATAAAAGCTGGGTTACAAGAATTTTGTAATGCTTGTCTTAGTGTTTGAAGCCCATGTCCAGTTGTGCTAGTACATTTTATGTTGTATTCAGCAACCTGTTCAGTACCATCACAGAAAAAATCTCCTGAGACATCTGTAGTTGTAACTCCCTCTTCAAGTGCAGTAGATGCTACTATCAATTTAAAAGTAGATCCAGGTTCATATGTATTTGATACTGCCGTATTTTTCCACATTTTTTGTAGTGCAGAGCTTTTTAAATTATTATCTAGATTGTTCCAGGTTTTTGACAAAGATTCATTTGGTTCAAAAGGTGTGTTTAAATTATAGTCTGGATATGTTGCCATTCCGAGAATATCGCCTGTTTGAGGATTCATAATAATAACATTTCCGCCATCACAATTATTTTCTATTACACCTTGTTTCAAATATTTCTCAGCTATTGTTTGAATATTTAAATCTAGAGTTAATTTTATATTGCTTCCATTTTCTGGGGCTATATATTTTTCATTCTCATCTGAAATAAATGATTGAGAAGCATCTTGGGTTGTAGATATTTTTCCAGGCGTGCCTGTTAATATGGAATCCCAATAGTATTCTAAGCCAGATAAGCCTTGATTATCATCACCACAAAATCCAATTAGATTTGAACCTAAATTATTATATGGATAATATCTCTTAGTGTCTGAATCTATATTTATTCCAGAATATATTTTTGTTTCAGACTGCCACTCTTTTAATTTATTTATTTTATCTTCTTCAACTTTTTTTACGATTGTTTGATATGTTGTATTACTTGTAACTTTTTCGTAAACACTATTATAATCTAACTCAAATATGGTTGAAAAAGCTTGTGAAACTGATTTTTGTCGTTCTGTTGTTTTATCATATGAGTTTTTATCTACAAATTTTTGAGGATTTATTGTTACTGTATCAACCTCTGCACTTAGAGCTAAAGATTTTCCAGTAGAATCATATATAGTACCTCTTTTAGGGCTAAGAATTCTATTAGTGGTTTGTTGTTTTAATGCTGCTTCTTTCAATGTTGAACCATTAACGAATTGAAGCCAACCGACTTTTATAATTATTAAAAACATAAGAAAATATACTATAAAAATAAATAATTTTGATCTTTTTTTAATCGTTTTTTTATAATCATCAAGTCTTATATTTTTTTTATTTGATTTCAATATTAATCACCATCTTTTCTCCATAAATTTAAAATCTCTATTTTATGCGAACATTAAATATCTAATTTATATTTTATATAAACATTAAATTTCTAACTTCTATTTTATATGAAAACTAAATTTCTAACTTCTATTTTATATGAACATTGTGTAAAATGCAATATATTTGTATTGACTTTTTATTCAATAATTGTTATTATTAATATATTAATTAGTCAAAAATTTTTATTCAAATTTCATGCTTTATTTCTAAAGCACAATTCAATTATGTTAAATTTAAAAATTAAAAAAAGGAGGTTTTAATGTTATCAAAAGTTAAAAGTATTGCTCTTCAAGGATTGGAAGGGTTTTGTATTGATGTGGAAGCTGATATTTCGACAGGTTTACCATCATTAGATATTGTTGGATTGCCAGACATAAGTATCAAAGAAGCCAAAGAAAGGGTTAAAGTTGCAATTAAAAACTCAGGTTATGATTTCTTAAGTAGGAAAATAATTATTAATTTAGCACCGGCAAACCTAAGAAAAGAGGGGTCTACATTTGATTTAGCAATTGCAATATCGATTTTAAGTGCTGCTGGAATTATTAATAATAGTATAAATGATAATACAATTTTTATAGGTGAATTATCTTTAGATGGTAAGATTAATAAGGTTAATGGAATTTTGCCTATGTGTATTGAGGCACAAAAATATGGAATGAATACTGTTATTTTGCCAAGAGAAAATTCTGGAGAGGCTGAAATTTTAGAAGGAATGACAGTTGTACCAGTTCAAGATTTAAGGCAGGTAGTAGGATATTTGAACAATGAAATAATTATAGAAACAGAAAAAAGAAATTTTATTGAATATACTAAAATAAATAAAAAATATCAGTTGGATTTTTCAGATGTTAAAGGACAGAAAAATGTTAAAAGAGCTTTAGAAGTTGCAACAAGTGGAGGTCATAATTGTATGCTAATTGGAAGCCCTGGTTCAGGAAAAACAATGATGGCACAACGAGTTCCAAGTATATTGCCAGATCTAAATTTTAAGGAAACATTAGAGATTACAAAAATACATAGTTTAACAGGTAATTTAGGAGAAAATAACATTGTATTAGAAAGACCTTTTAGAAATCCACATCACACAGTTACTCCAATTTCTTTAGTTGGTGGTGGAAGGAATCCAAGACCAGGGGAAATAAGTTTAGCTCATTATGGTGTTTTGTTTTTAGATGAACTTCCTGAATTTAACAGATCATCATTAGAAGTTTTAAGAGGTCCATTAGAGGATAATAAGATAACCATTAGTAGGATAAATTCTAGTGTTACATATCCATGTAATTTTATGCTTATATGTAGCCTTAATCCATGTCCATGCGGATATTATGGTTCTGATAAACCATGTACTTGCTCTATGGAAGCTATTAGAAGATATCTTGGCAAAATCAGTGGCCCTTTATTAGATAGAATTGATATTCAGATAGAGGTTAGTAATGTAAATTATAATGAATTACAAAATGGCAAAAAAGAAGAAAGCTCAGAAATAATAAGAAATAGAGTGAATAAATCAAGAGAGATTCAAAGAAAAAGATATATTAATGATTTAATAACTATGAATTCAGAATTAACACCTAAATTGATAGAAAAATATTGTGAATTAAACAATGAATGTAAGAAAATTATTGAAAAATATTTCGATAAATTAGGTTTAAGTGTAAGGGGATATAATAAAATATTAAAGGTTGCAAGAACAATTGCGGATATGGAGGAATCAACAGATATAGAGAAAGATCATATTTTAGAAGCAATTCAATATAGAAGTCTAGATAAAAAATATACAGTTTTAATAAAATAAATTTTAAAATTAAATATAGAATTAAATACAAAATTAAATTAAAGGTGAAGTGAAAAAGTAATTGCGATTTTCTAATAACAAATGCAATTGAATAGAAAAAAATACTATAAAAAGTAATTGAACGGAGATATTGTAAAATGCATATAATTAATATTAAAGATAGTAATTATCCCGAATTATTAAGAAAAATAAAGAAACCACCACAAATATTGTATGTTGAAGGAAACATAAATTTACTAAATCAAAATCTTTTTGCAATCATTGGATCAAGAAATTATAGTGAATATGGAGAAATTCAATCAAGAAAATTTGCAAAAGAGTTATGTAAAAAAGGATTGGTTATAGTTAGCGGTATGGCTATTGGGATAGATACATTTGCTCATATAGAAACAATTAAAAATGGGGGCAAAACCATTGCAGTATTAGGTTGTGGATTCGAGAATATATATCCTAAAGAAAATAAAAAATTGTATGAATTAATTATTCAATCAGGGGGTGCAGTTTTATCTGAATATGCTCCTAGTATTAAGATGCAAAAAAAGAATTTTCCTCATAGAAATAGAATTGTAAGTGGAATATCTATTGGAACGCTAGTGGTAGAGGCTACATATAGAAGTGGAACAACAATTACAGCAAATAATACATGGGAACAAGGTAAAAAAGTTTTTTGCATCCCAAATTGTATTGATAATAAAAATAGTAGTGGAATAATTACTCTTTTAAAAAAAGGAGCCATATTAGTAACAAAACCTGAAGAAATTTTGAAAAATTTTACATTTGAAAATAATGGTAATAATTTGAATACTATAAACTGTATAAAAGAGAAAATGGCAGAAAATAATTCAAAAATATTTTCAGAAATAAATTCAGAAAAAGATTCAAAAATAAATTCAGAAATAAATTCAAAAATAAATTCAGAAAAAAATTCAGAAAAAAATTCAGAAAAAAATTCAAAAATAAATTCAGAAAAAGACTCAAAAATAAATTTAGAGAAAGATTCAAGAATAAATTCAGAAAAAAATTCTGAATTAAATTTAGAAAAAAGTTTAGAAAAAAATTCAGAAAATGTTGTTTATAAAAAAGAAATATCAAAATTGGAAAATGAAATATATAATAATATAGAATACTTGAATATTGCAAATCTGGTAGAACAAATAGAATCAAAACTAATAAAACAACCTCAAGAAAAAAATCGGTGGTGTAAAAGAGAAAAAATCAGAATTGAAATCAAAAAATAATAAAGAACAAAAAGATAGAACAGTTAAATTAAATCAATATGATGAAAACACTATAAAGGTAATTACGACTATAAAAAAGAATCAGGAAATTGATTCTAGTAATATATCAGAAATATTAGATTTACAGGTTCATAGGGTTAATTCTATATTAACAAATTTGGAGATTGAAGATATTATAGAAATGACAACAGGATGTAAATATAAAATCATAAACAACATTATTTTTATACCGTAAATAATTTAAAAAAAGCGAATAAATAGAAAGTATTATATAAAATAAGAATTAATAAATATAATAATTCTAGCAGTACATAAATTTTTATTTTATAAAAATGAAAATAAATAATATTAAATTGTAAAAGGAGAGATAGGAGTCATTCAGAATTTTATATATCCTAAAAAAATTAATCAAGAGATAGGAAAACAAGGTGAGGAACTTGCATGTGATTATTTGCAAAATAATAATTATCATATAATAGAAAAAAATTTTTATTGTAGATCCGGAGAAATAGATATTATAGCTATTGATTTAGAAAATAAAGAAATTGTTTTTTTAGAGGTTAAAACGAGGAGAAATTTAAATTATGGAAAACCAGCAGATTCAGTTACAAAAAATAAACTAAACCATCTGAGAAATAGTATAAAGTATTATATGTTTAAGAATAAACTTGAAAAAAAATTTATAAGAGTTGATGTAATTGAAGTTTATATTAATAAAAAAATGGTTAAAATAAATCATATAAAACAGATATTATAAAAGCATTATTTACAAACTCCAATATTGTTTTATAAGGCTTTTATGATTTAGGTGAAGTACTAGAATTAAAATGGTTAGCATAGTTTGATGATGTTTCTATTTTTGTTGTAATATAATATTTTTTATTGTATAATTGGTGTAGAGATTTTAATAAAAAAAATTATTTATAGTAAGAATTAGTGATTTTTTAATGAATATAAAAATAAAGAAAATAATTTTTATAAAAATAAATAATATCAAGATAAACAATATCAAGATAAATAGTACTAAGATAAATAATATCAAGATAAAAAATATTAAGATAAATAATATCAAGATAAACAATATCAAGATAAACAATATCAAGATAAATTATAAGAATATTGATTTGGTTATTTAAAATAGAGATATTTGTATTTAATACTGTTGTATAAACAATAAAAAGTATTTTAGAATTATAAATATTTAAAATAATAAATAAAAAATATCATAATTTTGAATGTGGATAAAGGGAGTGTAAAATGGAAAATTTATATAAAAAAACGAAGGATATAATGAGAAAATACAATATATCTGCAAATAAAAGTTTAGGACAAAACTTTTTAATTAATGAGGAAGTTGTAGAGAATATTGTAAATTCATCTAATATAACTGAAAAAGATTTGGTTATAGAAATTGGACCAGGGTTAGGGACTCTTACCGAACATTTATTAGAAAAAGCCGGTAAAGTGATTGCTATTGAACTTGATAATAGAATGTTAGAAATTTTAAATCAGAGATTTTATCAATACACTAATTTTGAAATTATTAATCAGGATGTACTTAAGGTGGATTTAAATAGTATAATTAATAATGAAAAAAACTATAATAATTTTGATAATGTTAAAATTGTTGCAAATCTACCTTATTATATAACTACACCAATTGTAATGAAATTATTAGAAGAAAAACTAGACATTCAAAGTATTACAGTAATGATCCAAAAAGAAGTAGCGCAACGTTTAATTGCTACTCCTGGAGACAAACTAACTGGCGCTATTACCTATTGTGTATATTATTATGCGGAATCAGAGAGTATAATGACAGTTCCTAATTCTTCATTTATACCAGAACCTGAAGTTGAATCACAGGTTATAAAATTAAATATAAGAAAAAAACCACCAGTAAGAATTGAAAATGAAGAATTGTTTTTCAGAGTAATTAAGACAAGTTTTATGCAAAGAAGAAAAACATTAATAAATTCACTTGCAAATGGTGGACTAGTAAAAAATAAGGAAGAATTTAAACAAGTACTAAATAAAATGGAATTAGATAGTAATGTTAGAGGAGAAACCCTAACAATAGAACAATTTGCAATAATAACGCAAGAATTAAGCTAAATAAAATGATGTGCAAAAAAATATAAAATTAATATTTAATTATATCATAAGGAGATTTAATCTTAAGAAAAAAATATGTAAAAACCATTAAAAGTTTATTTACATATATTGTGAGGAGCAAAAATATGAATCAAATTCTTATTTCAGATAAAATATATGATACTCCAGTTGTTAGAAAAAAAAGAAAAAAATACAAAATTTTATTTTCTATTTCAATTATTACTATTATGGTTCTAGTTTTGTATTATATTTATGGAGAATACATTAGAACAAAAGAAGAATCAGTATCTAAAAAGATTTTAAATGAAATAAGTTTTGGATATGCATCAGATACAATGATTCAAGAGGACATATTAGTTGTTGGGTTAGACTCAAATAATGATGAAACTCAAATGGAAACTTCAAAAATTCAGAATTTAAGCTTGACAGAAACAAACAAATACAGTGTTTATGTTTCGGAAGGTGGAGTTCAATACTCAGTAGATGCTGTTCTTACAATACCTTCAATAGAAATCAAATATCCAGTTTTAACTGAAACATCAGAAGATTTACTAAAAATATCGCTTAATAAATTTTGGGGTGGAGAACCAAATACAGTTGGAAATTATTGTATTGTGGGTCATAATTATAGTAATAATGGAAAATTATTTGGTAAATTATCAAAAATTCAAAATGGAGATATAGTTAATCTGCAAGATTCAACAGGTAGAATTTTAGAATACAAAGTTTATAATAAATTTATAGTAGAACCAGATGATGTTAGTGCTACTAGTCAATTAACAAATGGAAAAAAAGAAATTACTTTAATAACTTGTGCAAATTCTGGAACACAAAGATTAGTTGTTAAGTGTAGAGAAGTTGAGTAGAAATATTTACCGAATATAATTTAGTACCTGAATGAATATACTGTATTATTAATAAATTATGGAGGTGAGTATGAAAAAACTGATTTTCAAAGGCTGTGGAACTGCTAGACAAGGAAGCAAAGGTGTGTATGACTTAATTGCTCAAGATGGATTAAATACGCTAGGATTTAGTACAGGTGGTCTAGATGGCATTTTTGGAAAGAAAACAAGAGATGCGACAATAAAATATCAACAACTAAAAGGCTTGTCACCAGACGGAATAATTGGCTGTGAAGTTTGGAGAAGTCTACAACAAGATGTAGTAGGAAAGGGAAGATAGCAGGTTATTAGTTTAAAAAATTAATTTAAATTAATTAAAACAAATATAATAAACAATAATATAAGGCCTGTTATGTAATAGATAAAGTTTCACAGTTTGTTCACACAATGGACAAAATAAATTGATATCATATATATATGATAAGTAACTAATTACTCCAGTTACTATCATCCCCTTTTATTTTCATGTATAAACTTTAAAAAGCTTGAATGCGAATATTTTAATATTTCACACTCAAGCTTTTTAGTATTATTTATTAATTAAATCTTTTATCCATATTTCGTCACCGTTTCTATCTATGATTCTCATATTTGGAAATGTAGCAGACATTATTTTATTTGAAAAACAAATCTCTTCAAAATCATATTTAGCACTTTCAAAATATGAAGATTTTTCAGGCTTTCTTCTTCCAAATTCAACTCTTTCTATATAAACATTTACTCCCCAAATTGTTATAAGAGCATCAAAAACAAGAATTACTAATATTAATACATTAATCCAAAAATATTTTATTTTACAAATATATTTATCTATTAATGGTTTCACAATTTGAATAACTAAAACACTAAGTATTCCCCAAAAAAGAGAATATAGAATACTTATTCTACCATTTAAATGATATTTCATATATGAATATTCCCAAAATCTGCTTCCATATAAAGATTCTAAACCAAAACTAATTATATATTCAGCAAGACTTCCCAAAAGTATTCCCATTAAGAATAACTTCCATTTATTACCCTTATATCTGTTTAATCCTGCAATAATTACAACTGCTCCTACGCCGTAAATAGGACAAACAGGACCTAAAATAAGGCCTTTTCTACTCTCTAAAACTCCTGTGGTAATAAAACAGTAAGCTGTTTCTAATATTAATCCTATTATGCTAAAAATAAGCATATACCAAACAAATTGGCGAAAAAGTATTTTATTTGAATCATTCATTTTTTTTTCCTCATCTTCCGTTTAATAAATTATATAACAAAATAATTATCAGGTCTAGTATAATTTTTATAAAATATTTTGTATAGTACTTATCTATTTCTCATAATTATTTTAAATATATTATTATTCTATTTCTCCATATTGTATAAATTGATCTAGTTTTTTCTCTAGTTCGTTTAAATATATTACCATTTTTAAAAATACTATATAAAAATAATTTCATATTCGTAGCATAAAATATAGACTTATAGATTATTTGACTATTAAGAAAAAAAGATGTAAAATAACTAAATATTTCAAAATATTAAAGGAGAAACAGATATGATCAGAACACTTGCTAAATCAATAAAAGAATATAAATTATCAACAATTATAACACCAATTTTAGTAACACTAGAAGTGATTATGGAAGCACTATTACCATTGGTTACAGCAGAACTAATAGATAAAGGGATTTCTGTAGGGGATATGAATTCTGTTTACAGAATTGGTATAAAATTAATAGTTTTATCAATCTTAGCACTTGCTTTTGGAGCGACTGCTGGAATAACTGCAGCAAATGCTTCAAGTGGATTTGCAAAAAATATAAGAAAGGATTTGTATTGCAAAGTTCAAAATTTTTCATTTTCTAATATAGATAAGTTTTCAACAGCAAGTTTGGTAACAAGATTAACAACAGATGTATCAAATGTTCAAAGAGCTTTTCAAATGATTATTAGAATAACTGTAAGATGTCCACTTATGATTATTATTTCTTTAGCATTAGCTATGAAGGTAAATAGAGGATTAGCCTCAATATTTTTAATAATAATCCCAATTGTAATTTTGGGATTAGGATTAATATTAAAAAATGCTTATCCTATTATGGCTAGGGTTTTTAAAAAATATGATGAGCTAAACAATGTAGTTGAAGAAAATATAAATGGTATTAGAGTTGTAAAATCACTTGTAAGAGAAGAAAAAGAGAAGAATAAGTTCGAAAAAATATCTAATGAAATATATAAGGAATTTAGTAAGGGAGAGAAAATAATTGTTTTAAATTCTCCTGTATTACAGTCAGCTATTTATATATGTATAATATTAATTTCTTGGTTTGGTGCAAAAATAATAATTAATTCTAATATGACACAATTAACAACAGGTCAATTAATGACAATGTTTACATACTCTATACAAATTTTATTTAGCTTATTAATGCTGTCTGTTGTATTGGTAATGCTTGTAATATCTAGAACATCAATAAAAAGGATAGCGGAAGTTTTACAAGAAAATCCGGATATAGAAAATGATCCAAATCCAATTAATGAATTAATAAATGGAGATATTGAATTTAAAAATGTTGGTTTTAGTTATATTAATAAAAAAGATAAAGAAGTTCTAAAAAATATAAATTTAAAAATAAAGTCAGGAGAAACAGTTGGTATTATTGGTTCTACAGGAAGTAGTAAATCAAGTCTTGTGAATTTAATACCTAGATTATATGATGTCACTGAAGGAGAAGTAATAATTGGTGGAATAAATGTAAAAAAATATGATATAAAAACAATTCGAAATGAAGTTGCATGTGTACTTCAAAAAAATGTATTGTTTTCAGGTACTATTATAGAGAATCTTAAATGGGGAAATGAAAGTGCAACAGATGAAGAGATAATTAATGCATGCAAATTAGCTCAGGCAGATAATTTTATTCAGGAATTTGAGAAAAAGTATAATACTTACATAGAGCAAGGAGGAAATAATGTTTCAGGAGGACAAAAACAAAGAATATGTATTGCAAGAGCTTTATTAAAAAAACCAAAAATACTAATTTTAGATGATTCAACAAGTGCAATAGATACTAAAACAGATAAATTAATTAGAAATGCTTTTAAAGAAAAAATACCAAATACAACAAAAATCATTATTGCCCAAAGAGTTGCAAGTATAGAAGATGCTGACAAGATAGTTGTTATGAATAATGGAACAATTGATGCAGTAGGCAAACATGAAGATTTAATAAAATCAAATATTATATATAAAGAAGTATATGATTCCCAAATGAAAGGAAGTTCAATAAGTGAATAAGAATAAAAATATAAAAAATGAAATAAGTAAAAAAAACAATAAAAATTTCACTTTAGAAAATAGACAAGATTCAAAAATTAATATAAAAACATTAAAAAGATTATTAAAATATATTAGCAAATACAGAAAACAGTTTATAATTGTTGTTATTCTTATTGGTTTAAGTACAATTGCGACTGTAATTAGTTCTGTTTTTTTGAGGAGTTTAATAGATGATTATATTACACCTCTAATAGGAGTATTAAATCCTAATTTTTCAGGGTTATTAAAAGCACTATCAGTAATGACATGTGTTTACATTGTAGGAATAATTTCAGGATTATTATATAATAGATTAATGTCAGTTATTTCTCAAAGTGTTCAAAAAGATATTAGAGATGAAATGTTTGATAAAATGGAAAAATTACCAATAGATTATTTTGATAGAAATTCCACAGGGGATATAATGAGTAGATATACTAATGATACTGATTCTTTAGCACAGATGTTTTCACAGAGTTTGCCACAGTTAATTAGTAGTATTACATCTGTATTGTTTGTATTAATCGCTATGTTTTTTATTAATATTCCATTAACAATTTTTGTATTGATAATTACAATATTTATAATTTATATAACAAAAACAATAGCAGGTAAAAGTGCAAAATATTTTATGAATCTACAAAATTCTATTGGGACTGTTAATGGATTTGTGGAAGAAATGATAAATGGAAGTAAGGTTATAAAGGTTTTTACACATGAAGAAGAATCTATTAAGGATTTTAACAAATTAAATGATGAATTGTTTGAAAATAATTATAAGGCAAACAAGTTTGTTAATATATTGATGCCAATATGTGGTAGTTTAGGAAATTTAGAATATGTTTTAGTTGCTATAGTTGGTGGAATAATTGCTATTAATTTTGGTGCAGGTATTACAATAGGTACATTAGTATCATTTTTAGCTTTAACGAGAAGTTTTAATCAACCAATTACTCAAATATTAAATCAATTAAATTCTATTGTAATGGCAATTGCGGGAGCAACAAGAATTTTTGAATTAATTGATTCAAAACCTGAGGAAGATAATGGAACAGTTGTATTGATTAATTGCAAAAAGGATAAAAATGGTGGTATATTTGAAACAAAAGAAAATACAAATAATTGGGCATGGAAGACAAAACAAGGTGAATTATTAGAATTACGAGGCCATGTTGAATTTAAAAATGTTGTTTTTGGTTATGGAGAAAAAGAGATTTTACATGATATATCTTTATATGCAAAGCCAGGACAAAAAATTGCTTTTGTTGGAGCAACAGGTGCAGGTAAAACAACAATAACAAATTTAGTTAATCGTTTTTATGAAATTAATGATGGATTAATAACTTATGACGGAATTGATATAAAAAATATAAAAAAAGATGATTTGAGACGTTCATTAGGTATGGTTTTGCAAGATACTAATTTATTTACAGGAACTGTAAAAGATAATATAAAGTATGGAAAAGAAAATGCTTCTGATGAAGAAATAATTGAAGCAGCAAAAATTGCAAATGCACATGATTTTATTTCTATGTTACCACAAGGATATGATACTGTTATTAATGGAAATGGTTCAAGTCTTTCTCAGGGTCAAAGACAATTATTATCAATAGCAAGAGCAGCACTCAATAATCCACCAGTTATGATATTGGATGAAGCAACTTCTAGTATTGATACAAGAACAGAAAAGATTGTTCAAGATGGAATGGATAAATTGATGGAAGGGAGAACAGTATTTGTAATTGCACATAGATTATCTACTGTAAGAAATTCTGAAGCTATATTGGTTATGAGTAATGGTAAAATTATTGAAAGAGGAGATCATGAGAGCTTATTAAAAAATAAAGGCGAATATTATATGTTATATACAGGAGCCTTCGAATTAGAATAATAATTATAAAGATATATATATTTAATACAAAATAAATATATATATCTTTTTAAGTTTAGAATAATACAATCATATTTATTCATAAAATAAATATATACATCTTGTTAAATAATGCAATTCTGCAAGATAACTGCAAGTTGTATAATTTTTGAAACAAATTTCATTAATTTGAAAAAAAACTTTAATAATAATCAAGTTAATGATATACTAAATTCGCGAAAACTTAAGAAATATTAAAGTAATATTATTTATTAAATTTGAGTTTTTAGTAAATTTAATCATAGTAATAATGAAAGGAAAAACAAAATGTGTGGTCTTGTAGGATTTACAGGAAGTAAAGAAAATAAAGAAGATATTATAAAAAATATGAGTGATAAAATTATTTATAGAGGGCCTGATAGCAGTGGATTTCATTGTGATAATAATATTTCACTAGGGTTTAGAAGGCTTAGTATTATAGATTTAGAAGAAGGTAGTCAACCAATTTACAATGAAGATAAAACAATGGTTATTATTTTTAACGGTGAAATTTATAATTATAATGAAATAAGAGAAAAATTAATAAATTTAGGACATATTTTCAAGACTAATTCAGATACAGAAGTTATATTACACGGATATGAACATTTTGGAGAAAAAATTCTTGGTGAATTAAGAGGTATGTTTGCATTTTCAATTTATAATTTAAACACAAAGGAGTTATTTATTGCGAGGGATTTTTTTGGAATAAAACCATTGTATTATTCTAATTCAAACGGTAATTTGATTTTTGCATCAGAAATAAAATGCATATTAGAACATCCAGATATAAAAAAAGAATTAAATATACAAGCATTACAGAATTATTTATCATTTCAATATAGTGTTCCAAATGAAACCTTTTTTAAAGGAATTAACTGTTTACCACCAGCGCATTTTTTGAAATTTAAAGATGGTAATATTGAAATAACAAAATATTGGAATATTCAATTTAATGAAGATAAAACATTAGATTTAGAAAATGCTGTAAATAAAATCAATGAAATTTTTAAGGATTCAGTTGAAGCACATAAAATAAGTGATGTTGAGGTTGGTTGTTTTTTATCAAGTGGAGTTGATTCAAGTTATGTAGCATCACAATTTAAAGGACAAAAAAGTTTTACAGTCGGGTTTGATCATGGCAATGAAAAACATAATTATAACGAAATAACATATGCACAAGAATTTGCGAAAATGATTAATCAAGATCATTATTCTAAAAAAATAACAGATGAAGAATTTTGGGACGCAGTTCCAAAAGTTCAATATTATATGGATCAGCCTCATGCAGATCCATCTTGTATAGCTTTATATTTTGTATGCAATATTGCTAGTAAGCATGTAAAAGTTGTTTTGTCAGGAGAAGGTGCAGATGAATTGTTTGGGGGTTATAGAATATATCATGAACCATTTAGTTTAAACAAAATGAAAATACCTATACCAGTATGGAAGGTTTTAAATACAATTTGTAAAATTATACCATATGAGTTTAAAGGAAAAAATTATATAGCAAGAGCCAGTAAAAAAGTTGAAGAGAGATTTATAGGAAATGCAAATCTTTTTACAGATAAGGAAAAACGTAAAATATTAAAAAACACAGAAAATATGGTTAAACCTCAGGATATAACTAAAAAATATTATGATGAAGTAAAAGAAAAAGATGATATTGTTAAAATGCAAAATGTAGACATGAATCTTTGGATGGTTGGAGATATATTATTAAAGGCTGATAGGATGAGTATGGCAAATTCATTAGAATTAAGAGTTCCATTTCTTGATAAAGAAGTTTGGAAAGTAGCATCTACATTGCCTTTAAAATATAAAGTTACAGCAGATTGGACAACAAAAATGGCAATGAGAAAGGCAGCTATGAAAAATATTCCTGAGGAAGTTGCTTCAAGAGCAAAACTTGGATTTCCAGTTCCTACTAGAGAGTGGTTAAAAGAAGAAAAATATTATAATAAGGTTAAAGAGGAATTTCAAACAGAAAATTCTAAAAAATTTTTTAATGAACAGGAAATACTTAAATTATTAGATGAACATTATAAATTTAAAAAAGATAATAGCAGAAAAATTTGGACTATTTATGTGTTTTTAATTTGGTACAAACAATTTTTTAATTAGTCTAATATCAAGTTATATTTGATTTTAAAGTTTTTTAATTGTCTAAAATATGTTATGTTTTTAATAATTAGATTCTATAAAAAAATTTTATAATTGTTTAAAAGTATGTTATGTTTTTAATAATTAGATTTTATAAATAATTTTTTTAATTGTTTAAAAGTATGTTATGTTTTTAATAATTAGATTTTATAAATTTAATTAAAGTAAGAGAGGAGATAATATTAGTATGTGTGGATTTGTTGGTTTTTCAGATGAATTGTCAAAACAAGAAAAAAATAAATATATAAAACTTATGGCAGATAAAATAATACATAGAGGACCAGATCAAGAAGGCTACTATGTTGATGAAAAAATTGCATTAGGTCATAGAAGATTATCAATTATAGATTTAAGTAATGGAACACAACCAATGTTTAATGAAGATAAAACGATTGTAGTTGTTTTTAATGGAGAAATTTATAATTATCAGGAAATAAAAAAGGAATTAGAAGAAAAAGGTCATATATTTAAAACTAATTCAGACACAGAAATTCTTGTGCATGGATATGAAGAATATAATACAAAATTATTTGATTTATTAAGAGGAATGTATGCATTTGTTATATATGATATTGTGAAAGATGAAATAATAGGAGTAAGAGATATATTTGGAATAAAACCATTTTATTATTACAAAGATGATAAAACATTTATGTTTGGATCTGAAATTAAAAGCTTTATTGAACATCCTGGTTTTGTAAAAAAAGTAAATAAACAAGCTCTAAAACCATATTTAACTTTTCAATATTCTGTTCTTGATGAAACGTTTTTTCAAAATACATTTAAGCTAAAACCAGGTAGTTATATAAAATATAAAAATGGGGATATAGAAATAAATCAATATTACAAAATTGAATTTAATCAAAAAGAAGATACATATGAAAATTATATGAATCAAGTTGAAAAAACATTAGAAGATTCAATAAAATACCACCAAATAAGCGATGTTGAGGTTGGTTCATATCTTTCTGGTGGAGTTGATTCATCATATGTGGTTAGTGTCGCAAAACCAGATAAAACTTTTACAGTAGGGTTTGATAAAACAGGATTTGATGAATCAGGATTTGCGAAAGATTTATCAAAAATTTTTGAAACAGAAAACTATAATAAATTGATTACAGGTGATGAATTTTTTGATATATTACCAAAAGTTCAATATCATACAGATGAACCACATGCGAATCTTTCAACAGTACCATTATATTTTTTATCTAGATTAACTAAAGATTATGTAAAAGTTGTTTTGTCAGGTGAAGGCGCTGATGAAATGTTTGGTGGATATAATGAATTAAATGTTAATAAATTTGTTAGGATATATTCAAAATTACCATTGAAATTTAGAAAAAAAATGGCTGATTTAGTTGCTAATAAGAAAAAATTTAAAGGACAAACTATTATACTAGAATATGGAAAGCCTTTGTGTGAAAGGTTTATTGGTAATGCATTTATTATGGATGATAAGGATGCAACAGAATTATTGTCAAAAGATTGTAAAACTGGAAAAAAATATACAGATATTATAAAGCCATATTATGAAGAAGTAAAAGATAAAGATGAAATAACACAAATGATGTACATTAATTTAAATTTTTGGCTGCCAAGAGATATTTTATTAAAGGCAGATAAAATGAGTATGGCAAACTCTATAGAATTAAGAGTACCACTTCTAGATAAAGAAGTATGGAATTTAGCTTCAAAAATACCAACAAAATATTTTATAAAAAATAATGAAACTAAAAAGGTATTTAGAGATGTAGCAATAAAAAAAATACCTGAAGAATGGGCAAAAAGAAGAAAATTAGGTTTTCCTGTTCCATTTTCTATGTGGATTAGAGAAGATAAGTATTATAAAAAAGTCAAGCAAATATTTAATGAAGAATTTGTTTCGGAATTTTTTGAAAAAGAAAAAATTAACAAATTATTGGATGATCATTATAATAAATTAATAAATAATGGAAGAAAGCTTTACACAATATATGTATTCTTGATATGGTATAAAGTATATTTTAAGTAATAATTTTCGGAGGAATAAGAAAAAAATGAAATTAGATTAATACGAAAAAATTGAAACATGAAATCGAAAATATCTTGGAAATAAAGTTAAGGAATATATTTGAGAAAAAAGAGTTGCTATTTAAAAAAGAAGAAAAAATAGTTTTGAAAAATAGGGAGGAAATAGTTTTGAAAAAAGAAAGTATGATAAATAAAATAGTATTAATTTCTATTGTTCTTTTATTGTTTATTCTTCTTTTTGTTTTAATTAAAACAAATGAAAAACAGAATCTAAAAGACATACAATTAAAAGAAATTGAAGTTAAATATAATGCACAAAATGAGAAAGTAAACTATTTAAAAAATGATTTAGAAAAATTTGCTAAATCAGGTATTATGAAAGATGATAAAACAAATTTTGTTTATTTATCAAATGTTCCTATAATAGATCAATTTCCTGAATTTCCTACAGGATGTGAATCAATCGCATTACTATCTGTTTTAAAATATTATGGTGTTGATGTTGATGGATTTAAAATAATTAATAATTTAGCAAGAGAGGAAAGACCATATTATAGAGCAGGAGTAAGATATGGAGGAAACCCAGAAAGAGGTTTTTTAGGAGATCCTACAAAAACTTATGGATATGGTGTTTATGAAGGTCCAATATTGGATGTTGCAGAAAAATTTAAATCTGGGATGAAAAACGCTAAAGGTACAGACTTAAATACAGTTTTAAAAGTTATAGATTCAGGAAATCCAGTTCAGGTTTGGGTTTCGATGAATGTAAAAGCAGCATATTATGCAACATCTTGGATTGATGAAAAAACTGGTTTAAAAGTTAATTGGCCAAGAGATTTCCATAGTTTAGTAATTACAGGGTATGATGATACACATATTTATACTTCAGATCCTGATAGTGGTACATCAAGAGCATATGATAGAAATCAATTTGAAAAAGTATATGATTTTCAAGGAAAGAGAGCGATATATTATGAAAATTAAAATGTATATAGTAATTGTTGTAATAATTGTAATTATGATACTTTCAGCAATAGTTTTTCAAAATAATGAAATAAAAAAATGTGAAAATCAGATATCATACTTAAATAATGAAATTATTAATTTAGAAAAAAACGAGAAAAAATACACAAATCTTAAAGTGAAAAAGGAAGAACTTACTGAAAAAACAAGAAATGAGATTTTAAATGCAAAAAAAGGTACTGAATTAAAAGATTTGATAAGCGAAAAAAACATTTTGTTTAACGAAATTAAAGATGAAATAAATTACTCAAACGAAAGTATAAACTAGTTAAAGAAAAGTATAAATTAGTCAAACGAAAATATAAATTGGTTAATTAAAAGTATAAATTACTTAAATAAAAGTATAAATTAGTCAAACAAAAATATAAATTTGTTAATTAAAAAAGTAAATGATAAGTTATTATATTTTAGATATATCAAAAATATAGCTTAAAACATTTTGTTAAACCTTTATAATTAATACATAGTGGAGGAGTTAATATGAAGAAACTAGTAATAATATTTTTAACATGTTCATTATTGATTTTAGTATTATTTGCAATTATAAATAATTCTAAAATAAAAAATAATGGGGAAAAGAATGAACAAAAAAATCAAAACGAGCAAATTCAAAATAATGATTCGAATAATAATAAGGATTCTAAAAATAATTATATTGATGATAACCCTGTAAAGGTTGGATTGTATACTACAGTTGATTCTAAAAGACAAATTGTTAAACAATATAAAAATAATTGGGTAAAAAAGAAAGATATTGAAACTTTTACAACATTATTTACTACACAAGAAAATGTAAGTAATGGATATTTGCAAAATGTTTTTTATGAATATTATAATAAATTCGAAAATCCTTCAAATTATAAAATAGGATATAAAATTAAATTTGAAATAGAAGGTGGAGAAATTTTAGAAAAAACAATTTTATCTCCAAAAGATACTCAATATTTATATGAATATTTAGAAACCTATTTATATAATGGACCTCAAAAAAAGATTGGACAATGGTATAGCCATGTTACTGAAGAGGAGTATAATGAAAATACAATTCTTGCTTCAATAAAACTTACTGCTGGAAGCAAAATAGAAAAAATAATATCTGACATCGAATTAACTGTATTTACCTATAATGGTAATGATGATTTTGATGAAAAAAATAATTATAGAGGAAGTAGTAGTTATACAATTAATATAGAGAAAAAGTAGTTGTACAATTAGTATTGGTAGGAAATAGAATAGTTTATGGGTATTTCTATAAAACCTAAATATTTTAAATAAGGAGAGTATGATTCTATATATCTGGATATTGAAAATCTTACAAGGAGAGTATGATTCTAGATATTTCTAGATATAGAAAATCTTACAATGAAATAAATGGAGAATTATTATAATAAGTTTATAGAGCTTTTAGAAAAAGAGGACAGGTATGAATGTATTAAATTTGTAAAAAAATTACTAGATGAAAAAGTTGTTGATGTTGTTGAATTATATGAAAAAATAATAACTCCATCTATTAATAAAATTGAATGTAAATTAAGTGAAAAAAATATATGTACATGGCAAGAGCATATTAGAAGTGGAATTGTAAGAACTGTAATAGAGTTTTGTTATACATATGTTGTTGAACAAAAAAAATCTACAAAAAATGAAAAAGTAGTGGTTTTATGCCCTGAAGAAGAATATTATGATTTAGAGGCAAGAATGATAACAGATTTGTTTTCTATAGAAGGTTATGAATCAATATTTGTCGGAAGTAATACACCAAAATCTGATTTTTTATCTGTTATTGATTATATAATTCCTAAGTATGTAATAATAGATGTTACAGATTATTATAATATTGTTTCAGCAAAAAAATATGTTGATTCAATAAAAGAAAAGGTTAGAAATAGTATTAAAATATATGCTTCTGGAAGTGCATTTAAAACAGAAGAAAATATGTATAAAAAAATAGGCGCTGATGGATATATTGAAACATATCAAGACATTAAAGAAATTGGAGGAATTTAATATGAAATTATCTTTAGAAATAGCATTTAGATTTCTAAAAGCAAATAAAGCACAAACAATACTAATTATAATTGGTATTGCAATAGGAGTATCAGTTCAAATTTTTATTGGTTCTTTAATACAGGGTCTGCAAAAAGATTTAGTTGAAAAAACGGTAGGAAGTTCTCAGCATATTACTGTACTTCCAGATAAAAATGATAGTGGAATTTCTGATTATATAACAAAAGAGGAAAAAGCTAAAAAAATAGAAGGAGTTAAATATGTAACTTCATCTGTTGATAAAAATGCATTTTTAAATACTGATTCGGATTCCTATCCTATATTAGTTAGGGGAATTAATAACCCAAATGAGATTTACAAAATATATGATAGAATTATTGAAGGTGAAAGACCAAAAAACGAAAATGAAATTTTAATAGGAATTGATTTAAAGAAAGAAATAGAATGTAAAGTAGGAGATTTGTATGAAATAACTACTCCTATGGGAACAAAAAAAGAATTTAAAATATCTGGAATATTTGATGTTAAAATATTATCTTTAAATAAACTATGGGTTATAGCTGATTTTTCTACAGTTCAAAATATGTTTGATTTAAAAGGTAAAGTAACTTCTATAGATATTCAGGTAAAAGATGTATTTGAAGCTGACAAAATCGCAACTAAGTTTGAAAACGATGAAACATATAAGGGTTTAATAATACAAAACTGGAAAATTCAAAATGAACAATTATTAAGTGGTTTAAGTGGGCAAAGTATATCAAGTATTATGATACAAGTTTTTGTTATGGTTTCAGTTGTTTTAGGAATATCAAGTGTTCTTGCAATTTCAGTATCTCAAAAATCTAAACAAATAGGGATTTTGAAAGCTATGGGAATAAACAATAAAAAAGCAAGTATGATATTTTTATTTCAAGGTGTAATACTAGGAAAACTTGGTGCATTATTAGGAATAATTTTTGGTTTAGGTTTAGCATATAGTTTTACAAAATTTGCTGTTAATCCAGATGGTACACCTGTAATTGCTTTATATATTGATTGGACTTTTATTATTTTATCAGGAATAATTGCTATAATAGCATCATCAATTGCATCTATAATACCAGCTGTAAATTCTTCAAAACTTGAACCTATGGAGGTGATAAGAAATGGGTAATATAATTGAACTTAAAAACATAAATAAAATATACGGAAAAGATTTGATTACACAAGTAATTTTTGATATTTCATTAAATATAGAAGAAGGATCTTTTAACTCAATAATTGGCCAATCAGGAAGTGGAAAAAGTACATTGTTAAATATTATAGGAACATTAGATAAACCAACAAATGGTGAAGTATATATAAATGGAAAAAGAACTGATCTTATGAAAAAGAATGAACTTGCGATTCTTAGAAATGAAGTTATAGGATTTGTATTTCAATTTCACTATTTACTTCCAGAATTTACAGTATTAGAAAATGTTTTAATTCCATATAAAATTCAAAATAAGAAAATAACAAAGGATGTTATAAAAAGAGCAGAAGAATTATTAGATCTTGTTGGTTTGTCAACAGTTAAAAATAAAAATGCCACAATGATTTCAGGGGGACAACAACAAAGAACTGCAATTGCGAGAGCACTTATGAATAATCCTAAAATTATATTAGCAGATGAACCTACTGGTAATCTTGATTCAGAGGCTACTGAAAATATATATAATTTATTACGCGAAATAAATATAAAATATAATACTACATTTGTTATTATTACACATGATAGAAGAATAGCTGAAAAAGCAGATAGAATAATAGAAGTTAAAGATGGTAAAATAGAAATGGATTTACTAAATAATAAGGTGGTAAATTAATATATAATTAAGGAAAATAGATATAATTCTTGAAAACAATAGAGGATTAGTAGCAAAAGGAAGGACTAATGTAACAAATATAGAATATATATTAAGAGGTTATGAAAAATTAGATGATAAATTAAGAAAACTAGGAGCAAATATAAAATATATTGAAAAATAAAATTAAAATATAGTATTTTTCTTATAGTATGATATAATTTATAAATAGAAAATCACTTATAATATAATTAGAAAAGAAAATATTATTTATAACATAATTTGAAATAGAGAATTTTATAAAATAAGTAGAAATAATTATGTAATTAATTAGAAATAAAGAGGTGTAAAGGATTGAAAAATACTAGAGAAACAAAAATGGTATTTTCAAATATTAATAGTAATAAAAAAAAGGCAGAAAATAAATCTGCCTCTAAGTCTGACGAATTATTTGATTATGATAATGAAGTTGTTATTGGACTTAAAGTATCTCCTAAGCCTAACACTACTAAATTAGATAGAAATGAAAAAAATTTTAATTCAAGAAAAAAAGTAAAACATAATAAAATTGGTAAAAATAAATCAAATATAAAAACAAAAAAGGACTCAAATATAAAAATTATAAATAACTCTAATATAAAATCTAAAAATAAAAATTTAAATAGAAAACAAAAAAACAAAAATAGAGGCTTAAAATCTAAGAATTCTTCGACAAAAATTATAAATGATAGATTTAAAAAATTAATAATTCAAGTAACCAAATGGTCAATGTTAATTATAATCCTAATTGGTGGGTTTATTTATTTTCTATTATCTCCAATATTTAATGTAAAAAATATTAATGTTAATGGAAATCAAAATATCTCATCTGAGACAATAATTAGTTTATCAGGTATAAGTATAAATAATAATATTTTTAAGATAAGGAAATCAGATGTCAAAAAAAATATTTCGCAAAATGCATATATAGAAAATGTTGAAATATCCAAAAAGCTTTCAAACACATTGGAAATTAATATAAAAGAACGAACTGTTAGTTTTATGATAAAACTGGGAGAAGGCTATGTTTATATAAATAATCAAGGATATGTATTGGAAGTTTCAAATGAAAAATTAACTTTCCCAATTATAATTGGACAAGCAACAGATAATAGTTCTTTAGTTACAGGAAATAGATTGAATAATGAAGATTTAAAAAAATTAGAGATGGTATTAAAAATAAGAGATGTTGCTCAAAGTAACGATTTGGGCGGAATTATTACAGGGATTGACATTACAGATGATGAAAATTATAAAATAATTTTTGAAAATGAAAATAAAATAGCATATATAGGAGATTGCTCAAATTTGAGTACAAGAATATTATATGTAAAATCTATTTTACAACAAGAACAATTAAAATCAGGAGAAATATTTGTTAACATGGACCTAAACAAACAATATCCATTTTTCAGAGAGAAGGTTTAAAATAAAATGAGAATAAGAGAAAGGAGTAGTTATGGAAAAAAGCAAGATGAAAATTGCATTAACATTAGGAATTTTATGTCTAATATTAACATTTGCAATATCTATTCAACTTAAGACAATGAAAGAAGATAATTCAGTAGTTTCTACCTCAACTGCTAATAAAGAATTAAAAGAGCAAGCTATAATTTGGAAAGAAAAGTACGAAAAATCTGTTAAAGAATACGAAAAAACAGAGGAAGAATTAGAAAAAACAAGAAAACAGGCAACACAAAATGATTCGACATCTATGGAAAAGGAAAAACAAATAAAAGAAAATAATATAATTCTTGGACTTACAGAAGTTCAAGGAGATGGAATTATAATAACATTACAAGATAACACATATAAAAATAATCTAGATTTAACTGTAGAAAATTATTTGGTGCATGATACTGATATTAAAACAATAGTAAATGAGTTATGGAATGCTGGTGCTGGTGCAATTTCTATCAATGGTCAAAGAATCGTATCTACTACATCAATTGTGTGTGATGGTAATATAATCAAAATTAATGGAGAAATAACAGGATCACCTTTTGAAATTAAGGCAATTGGTAAATCATTATATTCAGCAATCGCTAGACCTGGTGGGTATTTCGAATTTATGGGAGAGACTGGTGTTAAAACAGCTATTAAAAACCAAAACAACATTACAATTCAAAAATACAATGGTGGCATAAGTACACAGTATTTAAAAAAAGTTGATTAGGAATTCATATTGAATAATATTAAAACATTTATACAATACAAATGTTTAATGTGATATAATTGGTTTGGAAACCATAAATCTGAGCTTAATCCTAAGCTAATCAAGGTTTAATATTATATAATTAGATTGAAAAACATAAATGGATTAGCATAGTATATTTATAAAAAGTTATTTAGTAAAATAAATTTAAAGAAAAGAATATTAATTATAAAAGAGGTGAAATTTTTGAAAAACAGAGACGATATTTTTATGGCTATAATAGTATTATTAATTACAACTATATTAGTAGCAATGATGTCTGTACAATTTAAAACAATAGATGAAACAGATGTTGCAGAAATTGAAACTATGCAGGAATCAGAATTGAGAACAGAAATTGCAAGTTGGAAAACAAAGTATTCTCAAATTGAGGAGCAAATAAATAATAATAAACAAAAAACAATTGATTATCAGGATAAAATAGATACAAATCAACAAGCAGGTGAGTTGTTAAATAATGAAGTTTTAGAAAAAAATATGATGTCTGGAAGAATAGCGACAAAAGGCGAAGGGGTTGTAGTAACATTACAAGATGGGCCAGATGGGATAGTTGAATCTGAAGATTTATTGGAATTAATTAATGAACTAAGATATGCCGGCGCAGAAGCAATTTCTGTTAATGAACAAAGAATTATTTTTGATTCTTATATTGTATCAGTAGGTTCAAAATATATTTCCTTAGATGGGGCAAGAGTGTTATCTCCATATACTGTAAAAGCTATAGGTAATCAATCATATTTAAGTAGTACTTTAAATTTGAAAAATAGTGGATATGTTGATAGATACAACAGTAGCGGAAAAAAAGTAAGTGTAACACTTAATTCTGAAATATTGATTCCAGCTTACAAAGGAGAAATAAAATTAGAAAATATTAATAATTAATGAAAGGATTGTATTTTATACAAATGGTGTAAAAAAATGATTATATTAGTTGCAATAATTATAGGATGCATTGTAGGTGCAGTTATAGGAAATTTTATTCCTACAATTCCATATACATACACATTTTATTTGGCAATAGGTATTGTAGCAGCTCTAGATTCAGTATTTGGAGGCCTAACATCTTTGGCACGTAAGAACTTTGATATGTTAGTTTTTGTTTCGGGATTTTTTGGAAATGCTATATTATCAATATTATTAACTTATTTGGGACAAAAATTAAACATTGATATTTATCTAGCAGCAATTTTTGTTTTTGTATATAGAATGTTTAATAATTTGGGAATAATTCGTAGATATTATTTGGAAAAATGGATTAGTTCTAAGAGCAAATAAAATTAAAAAGTTAATAGAAAAATATTGTTACAAATCTATTACGAAAATATTACAAAATAACAACTATAAGTATTGACATTTTATAAGAAATATAATATTCTTATCAAGAAATAAAACGTACAAAAAAATGGAGGAGTTAGTTTTGGCTATCGGAGATATAATAGTAGGCATTGACATTGGTACTTCTAAAGTGAGCCTTGTAATTGGAGAAGTCAATAATTTCAATCAAATTGAAGTTGTTTGCAGTACTAGTCAAAAATGTAGTGGAATAAGAAAAGGCAAAATTGTTGATGAAGAAGATATTATTACAGCGATATCTAGAGCTGTAGATGATGCGGAATCAGAGGCAGAAATTAAAATAAATTCAGCATATGTTACAATTCGTGGTAAATATGTTACATTAGTACAAAACAGTGTAGTAAGAGAGGTAAAAGATAGATTTTTAGGGATCTCAGCAAAAGACGTTTCTTCTGTAATAATGCAAGCAAAAGATATTGATTTGCCAGATGGTAAAACAATTATTGATATAGTTGCTGAAAAATTCATATTAGATGATGGTAAAATAGTTTCAGACCCAGTTGGAAATTTAAGTTCAAATATAACTCTAAAAGCTCAAATAGTTTTAGCTGATAAAGATTATGTAAGACAAATTAATGGAATTTTCAAAAAAGCTAATTTAGAGATAGATGGTCTAGTGCCAATAACACTAGCTGAGAGAAATCTAATACTAGATACTAACGAATTTAATGACAATATAATGCTATTAGATATAGGAGCAGGAAATACAGAAATTGGTGTTTTTGAGGGTTCAGAATACATATATACAAATACAATTCCATTAGGTGGAGATAATATAACAAATGATATAGCATTAGTATTAAATATCTCCCAAGATGAAGCAGATAAATTGAAAAGACAATATGGACTAGCAATGAGATCATTTATAGATAATGATAATGAAATTATTTTAAATACTGGCAGAGATGAAACAGGATGTAGAGTGATTAATAGTTCGGATTTAATAGAAATAATTGAAGCAAGAGTGGAAGAAATATTTTCGATAGTAAATAAAGATATTACAACACAAGGTGTTAAAGGTAGAATAAATAATGTTGTTCTTACAGGACAAGGAATAACAACAATTAGTAAAAGTGATGTGGCTGGTAAAATAAATTTGAATATTCCAGTTAAAATGTCAACAGGCAGAATGATTAGTGCTGTAAGGCCAAGTTATAGAACAGCATATTCTCTTGTTAGATATATTGCATCAAGGCCTTTTGCAAAAAACATTTCAAGCAATATAGATTCTTCATCAGATAAAAAAATTTTTAGAACGGTATTAGAAAAAGTAAAAGAATTTTTTTATTCATAGTATTAAATAATATAAAATTGATATTTTCTGTATTGTATACTATAAAAAAGAAAAATTTAGTAAATCAAACAGAATAAAAAAAGTATATGTAGTTTTTAATTTTACTAATATAAAAAATAGGAGGAAAAAAGGATGTATAGGGATGGCATAGAAGAAAGCGGTCTAATGATCGATGGTACAGCTACAATTAAAGTAATTGGTGTAGGTGGAGCAGGAACAAACGCGGTAAACAGAATGGTAGACTCTGGAATAAGAGGAGTTGAGTTCGTTGCAGTTAATACAGATAAACAAGCCTTACTAGTTTCAAAGGCAGCAACAAAAATTCAAATAGGAGAAAAAATAACAAGAGGTCTTGGAGCAGGAGCAAATCCTGATATTGGAGCTCAAGCTGCTGAAGAAAGTAAGGCTGAAATTACAGAAGCTCTACGTGGAGCTGATATGGTTTTTGTTACATCTGGAATGGGTGGAGGAACAGGTACAGGAGCTGCTCCAATAGTTGCAGCATGTGCTAAAGAAATGGGAATATTAACAATAGGTGTTGTTACAAAACCATTTACATTTGAAGGAAAAAAACGTTTATCACAAGCAGAAAGAGGAATTGAAAGCTTAAAAAGTAAGGTTGATACCTTAGTTGTAATTCCAAATGATAAATTATTACAAATTATAGACAGAAAAACATCAATTGTTGAAGCATTTAAAATGGCTGATGATGTATTAAGACAAGGTGTTCAAGGTATATCAGACCTAATTGCAGTACCAGGACTTGTTAATCTTGATTTTGCAGATGTAAAAACAATAATGCTAAATACAGGTATGGCTCATATGGGAATTGGTAGAGCTTCAGGAGAATCAAGAGCAGAAGATGCTGCTAAACAAGCTATACAAAGTCCGTTACTAGAAACTTCTATAGAAGGAGCTAGGGGAGTTATTATAAATATCACAGGTGGATACAATTTAGGATTACATGAAGTGAATACAGCAGCTGAATTAGTTCAACGAAGTGTTGACCCAGAGGCAAATATTATATTTGGTGCAGTTATTGATGAAAGTCTTGATGAAGATATTGTTATAACTGTAATTGCAACTGGATTTGAAAAAGACCCAACATTATTATCAAATAATTCAACAATTGCTAGCTTTCCAGTAAATGATATAGTTAACAAAGCTTGGGATAAAAAAATAAATTCTATTCCAACAACTATAGATACAGCAAATACAAGTAATGATTTAGACATACCTTCATTTTTAAGAAAAAACAAAGGAAATGTAGGAAATAAGTAATATATGTTAATATTATAAATTAAAAAAAGGAAATAATCTATTTATGTAGATTATTTCTTTTTTTCGCCCCTAAGAAATGACAGAATTTAAATATCATTTGTTTTTGGAGGATGTGCATTTGCTTTATTGTATTTTGTAAAACAACAGAATGTACTTATGAAAAATGGTGTTTATCAATATCCAATTAAAATAGCACTATTATCAGGAATAGTAGGTTTTATAATTATACAAATTGCTTTTAAATTTATTAAAAATAGATTAACAAAAGATGGTATGTACTGTAAAGTGAAAATTATTATAAAAAACAATGATACTGATATAAATTGTTTGGTAGACTCAGGTAATCTACTAAAAGATCCAATAATGAATTTGTCAGTTATTGTTGTTGAAAAAGAAAAGTTACGAGAGATATTACCTAGTGAAATACTAGACAATATAGTATTAATAAAAAAGGAAGGAGATTTAAAGTGTGAAAATAATTTGATTAATGAATATATTACAAGAATTAGATTAGTACCGTTTTTTAAAAATTTATTATCGTTACTTGCTGGTTGGATTCTGTGTTGATCTAATTTGTTTTTTGTTTATGTCTATTATGTGATATTGTTCCTGATCTAATTAGTGTTCTTCCAAGCTGCGCGTCACTTTGATTTTGTAAATGTTTCTTCTATTTTATTGTTTTATTTCTTCCATCTATAATATGTTTTCCAAAAAAAAATACATTCTCGTTCCTTGCTGGTCGGACTCTGTGTTGATCTAATTTGTTTTCACCAAAAATACATTCTCGTTCCTTGCTGGTCGGACTCTGTGTAGATCTAATTTGTTTTTTGTTTATGTCTGTTATGTGATATTGTTCCTGAGCTAATT